>Ga0268298_10000917_pt1 | contig 36524 bp, 35 predicted proteins | sample WWTPWeurt_MetaG_FD_194462 | JGI IMG/M metagenome (GOLD analysis project Ga0268298, IMG submission 194462) | Activated sludge microbial communities from WWTP in Nijmegen, Gelderland, Netherland - WWTP Weurt | ecosystem: Engineered > WWTP > Aerobic digester > Activated sludge | place...
ACAATAAATGCCTTTCATAAAGCAATTTAAAAAAGCACTATCGATTTTTTTTAAATACCTGCAACTACTGAACTATAAATTTCATTCTATAAAATTCCCCATCAATAGTGGCTTCCAGTATATATACTCCCGAACTGAGTTGAACTTCAGGTTGTATTAAAATATTCTTTTCATGCTCAATTGACAGATTGTTAGAATAAACTTTTTGGCCAAAAGTGTTGTAAATGCTATATTGTAGTGATATCACTTCGCTTAATGCCCCATCAATTTCAATTGTAAAAGGCTCAGCTGGCACAACAGGATTAGGGTAAATTGTCACATTGTTTGTAGGTGTTTGATTGTCGAAGTAATCCTCAAAAGAATAAGCTGCTAATCTAGGAACTGAAGCACCGGTGGTAATTTGACACACAGGTCCATATGCACTCCAAACACCACCTGCATAACTTGCTACTTCAACATTGTAAGTAGTATTCGGTTGCAAATTTAGTTGATTGCAACATAATTGTGTCCAACTAAAACGCCAATCATTTGCTCCTGAATTGCGTAAAAAGGTTTTGTCGTATCCGCTAGCATTGCTAATGTGGTAGCGATAATTGCTTGCTCCGGCAACAGCTGTTATAAATACTTGAGTAGTAAAAGAAGGCAATAAATAATTGCAATAAGCAGTTTGCAAAGAAGTTAAAGGGGCAGCTGAAACACTCAATTGGCAAACACTTCCAAAAAGTCCCCAAACACCTCCAACCTTAGCTCTTACTTCCACATCATAGGTAGTTGCGTATCTAATTCCACCACTTGCAGAAGGCAACCAATTAAGTTGATAATCAGTTAACGAATTACCTCGAGTTCCAGATTGACTATAACCAAGTGCAGTATTACTTATTCGGTATTCATAGTCTGTTGCACCCGGTACAGGGATACAATAGAATTTTGAAGTTAGATTCGTAAGTGTTGAACCACAAAATAAATTCGATAATTGTGTTGTTGGCATTCCACTAAGTGTAACTGAACATGCGGGGCCAAATGTTCCCCATTCACCTTGTTGTAAAGCTGTTTTACCAACTAAAGCTCTCACTTGAATGTTGTAGCTATATCCATAGGGTAAACCTTGCACAGGAGGTGTTGAGGAATATGCCCAACTTAGTTTATAATCGTTCAAAGAGGAACCTCTCTGCCAAGTATGATCATATCCGAGTAAAGAATTTTCGATACGGTATTCATAATCATTGGCTCCGGAAATACTATCGCAAAATAATGGAGTATATAAGGAAGTAATAGAACTACCACAAGATCCTACTCGTAATTGAGTTTGTGGAAAAGCTCCCAAACTAACTGTACAAGAGGCTCCATATTCGCTCCATACTCCATTTCGTTGAAAGGCGACAGAAACATCATAATTATTTCCATAAATAACCCCAGGTGCCCATTTCAGTCGAAAATCATTCAATGCTAAGTTTCGTGTAAATTCATAATTGAAGCTACTTGCGCTGTTTACTAATTTATACCGATAATTGCTGGCTCCATAAACAGGGGTGGCATAAATAACATCGTTAAGCGAATTTAGTGTGCTGCATGAACTGGTTTGCAATTGAGTAACGGTTACTTCCTTTACCGAAATATCGTCGATATACAAATTGCCTTGAGCCGCAGCACTGTGTGCATAAAATCCAAAGTAATAGATACCACTTAGTGGAGCAATAAAATCAGTTGCTGAATCTTTTACATATAGTTGATTCGTGATATTGCTTTTTGAATAAATTGGAGCAGTTGCAAGCATATCAAATGAATTTGTAGTGTTGCCGGCATAAACTTGAAATTGCTCGCTGGTATTGGGATTGCTGCTCATGTACCAAAATGAAAGACGGTAAAGTTTACCTGCCTGCAAATGTAAAGGAGCAGAATAAAACCAATCATTTTTGGCAATTGCACTGTTACTATTTGCTTGTATGGCCATGTGATTATTTCCACTGTGAGGGGCATTAGTAGCTGTTTCCCATTGTTCATCATCAGGAGGATAATTATCGTTATTAATGCTCATTCCGCAAAACAAAGCAGGAGGAGATGCATTTTCAAAACCATACTCATAAGGAATACCCAATTGCGGTGAAAATGGGCTGATATTGCCTGAATTAAATGTTACGTTAATGGTGTCTGAAAAAGCTGTACAACCATTAAGGTCGGTATCACTCACTCTGTAGGTGCCAGGTTGGGTAACAAGTATACTTTGAGTTGTTTCAAGAGTTGACCACAAAATGGAAGTTCCTGGAGAAGAAGTAAGCGTAACACTACCACCCCTGCATAAAAAAATTGGTCCATTTGCGATGATTAAAGGTACCGGTGGTCCTGGAGTTGGGTTAACATTTACAGTTACACTTATGCATACGGTTGTTCCACAAGGTCCGGTATAGCGAACAAAATATGTGGTTGTAACTAGCGGAGATACAGAAATGCTATTGCCTGTGCCTAATAAGGTTCCACCGCATGAACCACTAAACCACTGGGTGGATCCACCTGTGCCAGGATTCCCGCCAGTTACAGTAAGTGTTGTAGCCCCACCTATACAAATACTAGTTGTGCCTGTTATTTGTGTAGGAGGCGATTGATTGGATACAACGTTAATTTGAAAAGTACAACTAGCGGTGTTACCAGATAAGTCCGTTGCCGTTAGTGTAATTGGATGGCTACCAACACCCAGTATTGTACCGGGTGCAGGAACTTGTGTTATACTTGCAATGCCACAGTTATCCGAAGCTTGAGCTCCATTAAATGATGCCTGAAGCGCAAAATTCACATTTCCCCAACTTGCATTTTGACCATTGTTCGGGATGCTAAGCGAATAATTTATACTGTTGCCGGGTGCCGGAGTATTAAAATTTTGGCATACTTGCGTGCTGCAACTTTTTACCGGTATACAATTCGTTCCATCGTCTTCGTAAGGATTAAAACAAACCTGAACCGAAGCCGGATAATTGCCAATACTGTATTGTTGTGAAAATTGTAAGAAGGGAGGATTGTTATAACAAATTCCATTTTGCGGATAATTAATATAGGAAAGTCCGTTTACCCTCACAGCCCATTGTGGTTCAGGAGCACCTTGTAGAAATCCATCGGTGCAATTGGTTCCCGAATTTCCGCTGGTAACGGTAAGGTTTAAATTTACTGCATTAGAAACAGTATAATCCGCAAGCACATGCTGGCAATTATTATTTATTGTAACATTTGCCGGACAGGTTATTACCGGAGGCGTAACATCCACCACATTAACCTGGAAAGTACATGGAGTAGTGTTTCCGGAAGGGTCGCTAGCAATTAATGTTACTGCTTGTGTACCAACACCAAGTATTGTTCCCGGTGGAGGTGATTGAGTAATGGTAACCGGACCGCAATTATCGCTTGCAATGGGAATCGCAGCAGAAGCTTGTAATGTAAATGTAACCGTACCCCAACTAGCATTTTGACCATTATTTGGAATAGTAAGTGTGTAGGTTAAACTATTACCTGGAGCAGGTGTAGCATAATTTTGACATACTTGCACACTGCAACTCTTAACCGGTACACACCCGTTACCATCATCTTCATAGGGATTAAAACAAACTTGAACAGTAGCAGGGTAATTTCCAAGATTGTATTGTTGAGTAAACTGCAAAAAGGGTGGATTGGTATAGCATAAACCCATTTGCGGGTAGTTCGTATAAGCTTGTCCATTTACTCGCAGTGCCCATTGAGGATCAGGTGCACCTTGCAAAAACGGGTCGGTACATGCAGTGCCTGAAGAGCCACTATTTACAGTTAAGGATAAATTTACTGTTGCGCCAAGAGTATAATTTCCTAATACCGCCTGACAAAGATTATCTACGTTAAGAGTTGTGGTAGGAGGGCATAAAATGGTGGGTGGTGTTATATCCAAAACGGTTATAGTAAAGCTACACGTATCGGTTCCAGAAGCATCTCCTGCAATGAGCGTAACGGTTGTAATACCTAAATTGAAGGTACTTCCGCTTCCGGTTCCTATGCCATTTCCAATGGTTGCACCAGTAAATGCATAAATTACAAAGGGAGGAGGTATACCATTTAATGTCGGTGTATAAACAACAACTGCATTGCAGTTTGCTTTTTCAGATACGATGGTATCATTTGGGCACGTTATGAAACTAAAAAGTGCGGATTGTTTTGAATGTGCTTGGCTAGTAAAATACAATGAAACCAAGAAAAGTAGGTACAGTTTTTTTTTCAAGTAATGCTTCATGACACATAAGTTTATTGTGCAATTTTGAAAAAGTAGTTAGATAGGAACCACTTCAAACTTACAAAATTTGTCGCATTAATCAGAACTAATTGAAGTTATTTTTTGAGGGCAATAAAACTGTCTACCTACTTAGCAGTCTATTATAAGTAGCACTAAAATTATACTAAAGTGGTTTGGATTTTCAGCTTTAAATTGAACAGTAATCATTACACTATCGAATGCAATGTGTTTCATTACTAACAATAAATGGTTTAATTAAGAATTGGGTATACTTGTTCTGTTCACCCATTTATCAATTAAAGGAAATTATTTAAAAAAATTAAGATAAACGAAAACGGCTAATCCCATAGAAACAAATGTAAGGAGGAATATAGAAAGTAGTTTACCCACTCTTAATTCATGCACCATGTAGTGTAGAGGAAAAATGAGGATTCCATATACTAGCTCACCAACTTTTTTTCGTGATTTCCTTCCTTTCAAAACAAAATCAGTGGCACCATTGCGAAAAGATTCGATAGCAGCACTAATATTTTCATTCGAGCTAAGCATAATCACCTCAGTTTTCGAATTTATTTTTTTAATAGCTTTTAAAACGTCGTTCGCATTTTCATTCGCCGATTCATTGTCAAGAATTACTATGCTCGTATTTGATCCAATATGCTTCAAAGCACTGTCACTGTTATAAAAAGATGAAATATTTAAGCTATTTCCAAAACGAGCAATAAGGTATTTTCGAAGTTCCTTTACTGAAACACTGTTTTTATCTATTATGATTAAATTAAGAATACTTGCAATCATTTTTTCTACGAGTTAAGTGAATGAATGTTTATTGTTATAATTTAAATTATCGAAAAGCAAAGAGCTTTCATTAATAAATTTTTGATCACATTTGATACAAAAAATTACCAGCTTTGCCGCAAGCATTGCAGGTAATTTTCTATTGATTTTTAAATTTTATAGGTTGCAGGGCTTAAAGCTAAAATTACTTTTTAACATTGTTTACGGTAAGGTCTTTGAATGCTTTTCCCATTTCTTCCATGTCGTGATTGAATTCAGATTTAAAAGCATTCCAATTGTCTTTTCCATCTTCCTTATACTCGTTCATTTTTTGTTTCAAACCTTTGTTTTTTTCATCTAGCTCAGCAATTCTTTTAGTGTAAGCAGCTTTCGCGTCTTTTTTTTCGTTGCTAATTTTTAGTTTAAAAGCAGCCAAATCTTTTTCATTTTGTTCAATTTTTTCGGCTGTTTCTTTACGGTAATTTTCCACATCGGCCAGGTATTCCTCATTAGCTTTAGCTAATTCTGCTTGTGCGTTTGTAACGTTTTCCTGAGCCGTATCTACTTTTTTTTCGGGACTGCTGCAACTGGTAAGTACTACAAAGGAAATAATTGATGCGGCGGTAACGCTTAAAATTGAAATTTTCATGTGTGTTGAAGTGTATTATAATTTCCGCTTCCTGCGGACCGGTGTAATAAATTTACTACTGTACAAAGTTGTATAACTAGTGCTAAATGTCTGTTATATTACTTTTTACTTAAGTTATAAAATTCACACTTGTGTATTCTTTGTTACTTAGGAGTTCTCACTATCCTTCGAATCAATTTTATTTTCAATAAGGTCAATGTATTCTTTAGAGAGTTGGGTTAATTCACGTTCGGTTTTTTCTTCGGTATTTATTACGTCATTGCTTGCAGATTCATGGGAAGAAACCAACTCATTCACTTTTAAATGAAGTGCTGCTGAAAAACGGTTAAACGATTTTTGAATTAGAAAAAGGCTTAAAAAAATAAAGCCGTGAATTACATCACGTATACTTTCGTGCAAGGTTAAGTCGAAGAATTCTTTTTGACTAAACCAAAATAAGGTAAGCGCCAAAGCCAAAATAAAGATTAGTGAATTTCCCATAATGCTGATAGCTGCAGATGTTATCTTTTCAAAAATTCTTTCAGTTTGATGTGATATTTTTTTTAAGTGTTGCATGATTTATTTTTAATTAGTGAAAGGATATTAGGTTATTTTAATTAATACTTGATTCAAGAGAAAGTACTTTTATAGTTTCGTAAAAAGTGTATTCACTATTCACCCATTTTCAAAGGAGTTTAATACGAATTTTAACACATAAAAAAATGACTGTCAAATCAGAGACAGTCATTTTTTTTATGAGTTAGGTTAACGAATATTAGTAAGAAGTTTTTAGTTCAACTCTTCTGTTTTTTGCTTTTCCTAGCGTAGTTTTATTGTCGGCAATGGGTTGTGTTTCACCATAACCCGTTGCTGTAAGACGTGATTCCATAATTCCTTTACCCATAAGGTAAGATTTTACAGACTCAGTTCTTTTTTGTGAAAGCGTCATATTATACATATCTTCTCCATCACTATCGGTGTGTCCACCAACTAGTAAATTGGCTCCTTCATATTTTTTTAAAATATCGGCTAATGCATCCAATTGTATTAAGGATGCTACTTTTAGTTTATCGCTATCAAATTCAAAAAATATTTTGCTTGCGATTTCTGTAATTTTTTTAATATCAGCTTTAGCCATTTCAGGACAACCTTTATTGTTGATAGTTCCTTTAATGGTAGGACAACGGTCGTCGTTATCAGCAACACCGTCGGCATCTGTATCAGGACAACCTTTAAATACCATAGGACCTGACTTATCAGGACAGGCATCTTCTTCGTTTACTATTCCATCTTTGTCATTATCTTTCGTGCAACCTTTTTCATCAACTTTATATCCGGCTTTTGTATCAGCACATTTATCATCCAAGTCTGCAACACCATCACCGTCTTTATCCGGACAGCCTTTCAACGCTGATGGACCTGCAGCATCCGCACAACGATCATCTTTATCGGCAACGCCATCCCCATCTTTATCCGGGCAACCTTTCAATGTAACACTTCCTTTTTGTTCAGGGCACTCGTCTTCTTTATCTCCCACACCATCGCCATCCTTATCTGGACACCCACTTAATGCAATGGTTCCGGCTACATCAGCACAAGCATCCATATAATCAGGGACACCATCTTTATCTTTGTCAACAGGGCATCCGGTTTTATCAACTGCAACAGCAGTAGGAGTGTTGGCGCACTTATCGTTGTGATCAGATACACCATCCACATCTGCATCTTTTTTCTTTCCAAAATTGAACGATAGTCCTAACATGTGCATTAAATATGCATCATTTCCGGCTTTGCTCACTCCATCTTTTCCATCATTCGTTGAATAAATAACCATTTCTTGCATGTTTAAAAGTAGACTAGGATTTAAACGGATATTTAATCCAACACCAAAATCGGGCGCGGCATAATCGATTTTACTTTTATCTGTAACGGTTGGATTAACGGCAAAAAGTAGTGCGCCTGCACCAACAAATAAATAAGGTCGCACAATAAATTTAGGATCCAACAAGTTAAATCGAACGTTTAATGTAACTGTAGAGAATCCAGTTTGGAAACTACTGGTATCACCTTTGTGGCCAAGTTCTCCTTTTGTAAATAATAAATTGGCATCTAAATGTTTGGTAATGTAACGTGAAAGTGAGATTCCACCGAAGCCATACAAGGCTTGGTTGCCTTTGTAAAAACCTTTACCTAAGTCGCCTTGGTATTGCGATGCTCCACCGTGCAGACCGATACTCCATTTTTTATCTTCCGTTTGTGCAGTAGCAAAAATCGCAGTAGCAAAGCAAGCGCTGAAGAGAATAAATCTTTTGCCCACACGTTTTAAATTAAAAATTTCGAGTTGGGATTTGTTTGATTTCATTTTGTTTTGTTTTAGAATTTATGTAGCGCAAAGGTGAATTCCCTCGCTTCAAAAAGCATTACGTAATTTTTCGTATAACTTGTATAGTTCACAGATATTGATTTTGAAAAAATACTGTAATAGCTGCCAGAGTTGATTTAAATTATTTGAAACCATTTTAAGCATACTAACACGGCACTCTAAGTAATGTGCAGTAGGAGAGTTTTAAACATAAAAAGAGCCGTTGAATTCAACAGCTCCAAAACTAAACCCAACCGTAAATGCAATTTTCAAATTAGCAGTTTACTTCAACATTTTTGTTTTTGTCCAGGTTATACTTATGTTAAAGTTGGACATAACCTGTCTATGCTCAGTCCTTTTGAATGACTAAATATTTAGATGCACTCCAGAATTTTTCAGGATTGACGATGCTTAAATTGAGAATTCTTTTTTTGTTTTTCATATCTGCATCCAATACATAGGAATCTATAGGATGTGTAGTAATTAGTTTCATATTGCTGTTAACTTCTATAGTGGTGGTTTGTGTATAATCAATACGAGTAAATTTATTGTTATCAATGGTGCTGCTCAACTTTGAAGTTTTACCCATTCCAAGTAATCCGCCGTTGCGGTCAATAATTTTTGCATCTTTTAGGTATTTTGATTCGGCAACCAAATAGTAAGCAGTATGCAACGCCATTGTTTCTTCAGCAATGGTTTGCGACTTAACCATACTCTCTTCTGTTATAATACTAAGGGCTGTTTGCAGATCATTAACTTGTGCATTTAGATTGAATAGTTTCTCGTTCATTGCAATTAATTCAACATCCTTTTGAGCTAATTGATTGTTTAGTGTAGCAATTGCTTTAGCTAGTTCCGCATTTTTGTTAGAAGAGTTTCGGAATTTGCGCTTCATTTCAGCTAATTTTTTTCGGTTCTCCTCCATTAATAAGTTAATAGCATAAATGCCATCATTGATGCGTGTGCGTTGACTCGGTTTTAAATCACCTTGTTGTTGAGTACTTACAGTAATAAGTTGTTGGCGTGCTGTAACCGAATCGAGGTTGCGTTCAACTTCATTGAATGAACTAATAAAATCAGTAATTGAAGCATCGCGATCAGTTACCAGATTCTTAAGCGAGTCGTTATCGGATTTTGATTTTTCGAGTGCTGCTTTATCGAGATTAGCTTGTGTGCATGCCGACAATAGTAAAGCTACAACAGCAATAAAGAGATAATTTTTCATAAGATTATTTTGGTTTAAGTGATCATTAATAATTCAAACATTGAATAGTTGAGCAAAAGAACCAGCAAAAATTTTGTAATGCATTATAGATTAAAACTGGTATTTTATAAAGTTCACACATGAAGTATTTTTATTTTCTATCTATTCTACAGTTGGATTGTGTCATTATCCCAGAAAAATTAGTTTCGAAAATGGAATTCACTTTTTAAAAATTAGTTCATACAATTTGATGTGTCAGTAATTACGAAATTCAATTTTCGATTACTTGATTATTCATTTCTGGGCTGATGGTACGCAAACCCCATACTTCAATTTTTGTTTTTTCATTGTCAACTGCTCGTATTGTTTCATAAACAAATTTTATTTTTAATAAATCTCTTTGAAAACTGCATAATCCAAACACTTTTGTTTCATTACCTGCCTTCATTTCTGTACTTACATCAATCACCTGTCCATTACCTCCAGCATAAGAAAGTTCTAATGCATATAAGTTTAGTTCAGACTCTTTTAGCAATACTTTAATTGCTGTATATCGATCATTTCCAGTTATTACAATATCGTCACGGTTGCGGTTATCACCTACTGTTTTATCAGCAATTTTTGACCATTCCCATTTATCGCTTACTAAGTCAGAATTAATTTGGGCAGAGATTTTTGTAAAGCAAGTGGCAAGGACAAATAAGGAAATGAGTTTAATTTTTTTCATGATTTCTAAAATTAGAGTGTTTATAATTCGGTAATTAATCTGAAACAAAGTTGAGATGTATTGCAGTAACATCACTTATATAAAATTTGTGTTTACTTGCATGTTTCACATTCTGCAACCTTGGTATTATTAGCACTTAATATGAATTTGGAAAGTACAAGCATGGCAATTTTTGCAAAAAGGTTGTTTTATTATTCCAAAACTAACAGCTTGAAAGGACTATAGTCAATAGGATACAGTAACTTATTGGTTAAGTTATTTTTGTTACCAAAGTATATAGTATTTACAATAGGATTTTAGTTCGTTAATGTAGATTTATTGAGGTATAACGAATTTTTTTAGTTTGATTTTTAAGGTGAAGCAAAATAAAAATGCTTATGAATTAATCGTGAGATTCTTATACCTATGTCCTGCTAAGTATCTTTTATGCTTTAATTTAGTTTTAATTATACAAGGAATTGATTCGACTTACTTTCCGGACCTTCCCAACTGTAAGGGTGGGATTTTATACAAAGAAGTGTTTAGAAGCAATTTTATTATGCATAAATTAGCTTATTATGAAAAGCGCTTATTTAAAATAAAGTAATTCCTTTTGGGAAGTGCTATGTTATAGATTATTGGAAGAGTAAATTATCAATTACAGGATATAAAATCTCTATTTAGATTGATGTAATTTCAGCTAGAGCGAATATAAATTACAAATTATTTAACAAATAAAAAACCGCTTCACATTTCTGCAAAGCGGTCAACCAACCAGAAAAAAGGTGTTAATTTTTATCTGCGTTTGTTTTGTATCCCCATACTTCAACCAGTGCTTTTTCACTGTGTTGATCGGCAAGTGTTTTATATACAAAAACAATTTTCTTAATGCTTCTTTCGCCACCATTTAACTCCACAATAGGACTTTCGGTGCCCATCATAATTGGATTATTAATACTAATACTTTGATTGTCACCGCTTGTATAAAACACTTCAATGCTTTTTAAATCAATGGATGCAAATGCTGCGTAAAATTTTAGTGAAGCAAAGCGATCAGCTCCAACCACCATTATTTCATCATGGTCTAATTTCCAATTAATTGTTCGTTCTCCTATTTTATGCCATCCGGTTTTATCACTTAGCACTACGCCCGGCATTTCTATTGCTGATTTCACGGGTACTTCATTCGATTTTCTACCCCAAATTTCAACTGTTGCCTTTTCATCCTTTGCGTTTGAATTTGTGTTGTAAACAATTATAATTTTTTTAATAGCACGCTCTGTTCCCTTCAAGTCATAGGTTTTACTTTCGCCTGTTGGTTTAATAGGACTGCGAACTTCGATTACTTGCTTTGTATCGTTTTCAAAATATACTTCTAAATCATAAATATTAACTGAGGCTCCCTTCACAAATAGTTTTAATGATGCAAAACGGTCGGCACCCATTACAGTAAATTCGTCACGATCACGCTTGAAGTTTACACTTTTTTCGGAAATTTTATGCCAGCCGGTTTTGTCGTTGGTTATTACTTCTGGAGTTTGAGCCATGCTTCTGCCTACAAAAGCGAGAAGAAATAGGTAAGTAAGTTTTTTCATTATTGTTTAGTTTGGTTTGAATAGTATTCTGGCACAAAGGTGATAAAGCTCAACATCGGTGTTGTTATATAATCTAATCCAAACTTTATATGATTCACATTTAGCGGTAATTATTTGGGGATTGGGTTATAGTAAGAAGTAGTAGAATAGACTTTATTTTTTGCACTAATTATTTTTTTAACTCCATTAACCCATTTTTTGTAAGGTGTATTTGAATAGGTTTCTTTTTAGGATTCGAAGGTTCCAAGGTGGCCATTAAGGTAAATTGGTAAGCATAATTATCCTTATTTAGCAGTACTTGAAAGGCTGTTTTTATACTATTTTTTAGTGTTATATAAATGGGTAAACTCACCAGGGTTTCACTGTAAGGTTTAATCTTTATAGTTTGATTAAAATCACCACTGAGTTTTCCTTGCTTGCTTACCAACATGGTGTAATTCATTTTTTTAATGGATAGTGTAATTGGTCCGTGATTCGTTATTTTAATTGTTGCCTTAGCTCGAATGTATCGTAAACGAATTTTTTGGTAATCTACTCCAACCAATTCTAACTCGGGTGGTTGTGGCAGTTTAAGTTTAGCTTCCTTATGAATTGGCAATACAGAATTGCCTAACAAGGTTGAGTACTGAAGCGATACAAAAATTGAATAACTTGCGCTATCACTTTCTTTGCGAGCTTTCTTCAAGTCTTGTAAAATTATCCGATAAGGTATTTTTAAAGAAAAATCAATTGTATCAACACCGTTAGCTGGGAGTTTCATTCCAATGTATTTTTTGTTGTCCAAATAAATTTTGTTGAACAAGCTAATTTTGTAAGTTATGGTATCTACCGCTATTGAAATGGCAGAATTATTAGTTATTAATAGTTTGGTTTGAATGTAACTGGTGTCATCATCAACTTTTATTTCAAGTTTTCCAATTTGTTCAATCCCTGGAATGTAATTGGCAATTAATTTCACACGAAAAAAGTAAATACCAGCTCCTAACATACATAACATTATAATTACTACTAGCAGTATTCGAGCAGACTTATTTTTCATTCTTTTTAGCTTTAAAGAATCTACGCATCAAAATGTTTTGTTGAACAGCTTCAAATTCGTTGTCAATTAGTCGGAACTGCTTTCTTTATTTTATTATTGATGAAGGGAGTATGTTGATTCTTCTTTCTTATCCATTTGAACTTTTTTCTTGGTGAAGCATTATTTAAAACATTCAATTCGCGATAAGCTTTGAGTAATGATTCTGGAAATTCTGAGGTATAATCTATTTGGTAAAATGAAAAACCATTGTAAGGAATAACTGTTTTTCCGGACATAAAATTTATTTGTGAACTAACACCTATGCTGCTAAAAACACTAAGAAATGCTTTTTTTCTAGTTTCTTGTAATTGTGCATAATATTGATCTAATTCAACTACACTAACAAAACCAGCACATTTATCCTGTATGGTAAACAGTAAACTGTCTTTAATTTGGTGGTTAAGGTAATTTACAAACTGTGGATCTTTAATCGACATTTTTGCGACCATATTAGAATCTGTTTCTGTATATGTTTTAGTATTAGTTGCAATTTTTGAACGATAGTATTTTTTCTTTGCTTCATATAGCAAGAGATATTCTTTCTCTTTAAGTGTGTAATTTTGTGGTGTAATGCTAAGTGAAGCATCCGGATTATCTTTCAAGAATTCGGCAAGGCGTTGGAGAAAATGAAGTTGATTGGAATTCATTTTGCTAGTAATCATTTCCCAGTTAAAGGCTAGCGATTTCTCAATTTCTTTTTCAATGTTTCGAACTTGTATGCGGTAAGGAGTAGTTGCCGGTTTCACAAATATATTGGTAGCAACATCAAAAATTACATCACGCAAATGAAAGTTAGGTTTCGTTAAATTTCCGGTAATAGGAATTTCATAGTCAATAACATTTCCACGTTCACGCACTAATGCCATAATTACCCGCATAGGTATCCACTGAGTTCCTTTGTTTAACAAACGCGAACTAATACGAGGATCAATCACAGTTAGGTGGTTATTGCTGTTTATTTCACCGTTTCGTACTGTCCATTTACCCTTTAATTCAAGAGTTCCACGATCAAGAGGGAAGGAGGTATAGGAAATTAAATAGGGGTTGAAAAGTGTAGCCGGAAGCTTTTCAAATTGATATTCAAGTTCAAAATCGCTGCTGTCTTTGGGATTTATACTCAATGTAACTGAACCATTTCCGAAAGGTTTTATTCCTGAAACCAATACAACACTCACTCGTTTATGGTTTTTGTCAATTGAGTCAGCAAACGCATTTATAGGGCTTAACCCAATTGCGAATTTTTCGCTTGTTGAATAATCGTTGAAACGAAGGTCTCCTTTATAAACAACAAGTCGGTTGATTTTATAATTGCTACGAAAGAAATTTTTTGCAAGTACTTTCACATAACGCGCGATTTCAATTACAAGGTTAAATTCGGTTTTATCGGCAGCAGCTTCAGTAATTTTCGATCCCTTTTTACCAAACATAGTTTGAACATTATCTAGCTTATCGTAACGTTCGTATAAAAAGAATGGATGCGTAATTGCTATTGAATCAAAAAGGTATTTATGATGTTTCGGACTCAGTTCGTTTATGGCCAATATTAATTTGTCAAACGATGCATAATCTTCTTTCGGGTTTTTACCAAAATGAAAATCGTTAAAAGAGAGTTGACCTCTGGCGCTAATATTTTCTTGGTCTTTAAAGTTTCCTCTAGCTTTTATTTCTGCATCTAGGTTAGCTCGAAAGCTCCCATAATTACTAATATCCTTTAAGTATTGCTGAACAAAGTCCAAATCATACTTGGCAATGCTTGCATGTAACCGATAATTTAGGTTTTCAAGATTTATGCTGCAATCACCTTTTGCATTGCCACTTCCAATTCCTGCAGTAAATGAAAATGTAGCCTCCAAACTGTCTTTATTCCACCACTTTCCTGAACTTGTAATGTTTACATTTTTGATAAAATAGTGAATCTGAATGTGCTGTTCGTAATAGTGAAATTCTCCGTTGTTAATTTGAATATTTAATACATTAAAATGAATCGGAGATTTTCTTTTTGATGTGTGTGACTTAGGTTGAAAAAGCTTTATCAGATCATCAAAATTAAGTGCTTTTTTATTTTGAATAATGTTTGCTTTCGGTCGATTAAGTGTAATCTCGTTTATTTCGTATGTTCCTTTAAATAGTTTCCACAGGGCAAAATTTGCCATTAAGTTATCTATAGAAATAAACGAACTATCAGCGTCTAGTTCACTTATTCGTACCTTTGAAAAATAGATATAGCCAGTAAAGGGATTTACATATGCCCAATCCATTTTAATTTCTCTTCCGATAAATTTTGTATCATATTTTTCTACCAAAAACTTTGTAATAGGAGAAACAAACAGTACTACCAGGAAAACAAAAGAGAATAAGACTCCAACGCTGATGAGGATACTCTTTTTTACTTTATGTGTCATTCAACACAAAGATGCATTTGGAGCTTCAAGATTGAGTTATATAATTATTGAGAAGTATTGTAATATTCACAGTAACCATTGAAGCTACATGTAAATCATTCGCATCAATATGGGAGATGATGCAGATATAGTTACACAATTAAATTTCTTGTCACAGTTTTCCATTCAGAAAAAAAGTACTGTGTTAGTTGGCAACGAGAACATTTTCTTGATTGACTGAATTCATAAGGATCGCCGCTGCTATTAATGTGATTGTAATAGTCTTGATAGTGCCAGTTATGTCCGAATAATTTACAAATACAGGAATGTAACTTGTTACTATCGCTGCCTTGATTACTTGTTGCAACCATTAGCCTTATTAACTTATTATTTCAGAATCTTGTTTCTTGTTTTTTAGAATGCGATGCAAGATATTTTTTCCGATCGATTGTAAAAGATTAGTATGTTGTGATACCGTGTTCCCTACAACAAACTGAAGGAGGGCACCTATTCCATTTTTAATTGGATTAAGAGTGGTACCAATTATCATTCTTCTTGAAAGGTATCCCCCAAAAAGTCCGATTATGCTTCCAACTATATCATGTCGTAAATCCGGTGCTGTTGCTAAATCATGAATTGTTGATTTAATAAGATTAACTGGTTTTACTTGTTCGTTAAGGAGTAAAAATTGTGTACGCAAACTCAGTAGTTCCAGCGATTGTTTATTCTCAAGCAATTGAATTGATTCCTTTAATAAATTACATTGATCCAATTGTTTCATGATTTTTGTTTTAGTATTTGACTTAAAATTGTATTTCCATAAAACCTTTTTATTAGCTTGATACACGTGAAATTTAATAAAACTGCGAGCACTACAAAACATCCTGCTATCACAAAAAAGCCATAATACGTTTTGCCTAGTTCTTCACCTATACAAAGTGCACTGCCAATTGCCATCATTAAAATAAAAAAGGCAACAGCAATATAAATAACCATTCGTGAGAGCATACTTGATATTAGTTCAACCGAGACATCAATTGCTTTTAATTTGTAAAGTTCGAGACTGGTTTTACCAAACTGTTTTGCTTTCTCAAAAAGTTCTTCTATAGCTGTTGCTTTTGTTTCCATTATTAATAATTTATTGTTTCAAGTAAAATTATGCGGTGTGATTTACTTCTTTTTTTGCTTCTGCGTATTTTGCTTTTCCTTTCTCAACGAAAGCATCAGCTTGTGATTGTACCTGTTCAAATTTCTCAGTAACACTATTGAGCATTCCATCCAGTTTAGATTTTAAGTCATCAACCAAGTCTTCTCCTTTGTCAACAAGTTGTTTTCTTGTTTTGCTTCCTTTGTCTGGTGCGAATAGTATTCCTGCTAATGCTCCAATTGCTACTCCGGCCAAAAGGCCTACTACTACTTTTCCTGTTCTCATGTTTATTATTTTTAATTATTATTTAATTATTTTATCACCCTGTATAACTCTCAATAGAATTGCGATTACTGCAATTACAAGCAATACATGGATGATTGCACCGGTGCTATACGCGAAAAATCCAATTGCCCAAATGATGATTAGAATTACTGCTATCGTATAAAGTAAATTGCCCATTTTAGTTGTTTTTAGATTGTTGTTATTTAATTAAAGTGAGGCCATTAAAGCATCAAATTCTTCTTTTGTTTTTCCAATTTTAACCTGTACACGTTTTAGCATTTCATCTTTTTTACCGGTTTCGTAACGTAAATCTTCATCGTTAAGTATTTTGTATTTTTCTTTTAATTTTCCTTTCTGAACATTCCAAGTTCCTACAACAGGAGCTTTGGTATTTGTTGAATTTTTCATGTTTTATTAGTATTAGTTGTAACGATATTATTACAATACAAAGTTGAATAAAGTACAATGCTTTAGCTTATAGAATAGCGAATTTGAATTATATATTTCACAGATTATCTGTTGCTTTTGATGCTAATAAAGATGAGTATGTCACTAGAAATATTGATCAGGACTTAATAGTCCTATTCGCCCAAGCAGTTTAAAAATATGCAACTGCATGAGAGAATAGGTAGGAAAATTAATTGGACCCAATGTTGCCTAATGCGAGTATATTGGAGATGTTTGCAGCATCATATACTGTTATAAATCCGTCGTATACGAGCCAGTTTTCATAGCTTATTGCAGAACCATCATTTAAGGTTCTTACATTTGTGATACTTTTTCTAGTAATTCCATCTACTGGATTCAAAGATCTACGGTTTACTGGATTACCAATAGTTGCAACCGAACCAAGATTAATATGCGTTGGATAAAAGCCGGTAGGTAAAGTACCACCTGAAGACATATCTACAGTCACTAGGCTTGTTCCATTTTTACGTTTTTCAAATCTTACATTTCCTGTAATTCCAGAACTTGAATCGGCAAGAATTAAATAGGATTTGTTTGCTCCTGTTAAAGCATTTCCACCAATGTCGGCTTGAGCAACTATAGTCCCAATTTGCAAATCACTCAAGTGAACATTCACATAACCATTAATATTGCTTAGTGTTGCATAAGATACTACAAGTGTTGTACTACTATTTCCTAAAGTATCAACATCGTTTAAAGTATAAAGTATTGCTCCTGTTTCAAGCGCCGTATTCATGTGAATATGCGCGGGATGCATTCCTTGTGATGCGCCGTCTAGATGTATTGATACTACAGATTCGCTGCTACCTGGACTTTTTTCAGCAATTGTAATAGTACCCGAAACTCCAACAACATCCTTTACTTTCATAGCGTAGGTTGTTTTTTGAATTTCTGCTGGTACCGGATCAGGCTGTGGTTCTTCTTCTTCTTTATCTTTCTTGCACCCTGCCATGGATAAGGATAAAATCGCAACGAATGCAGCAAATCTTAAAACTGTATTTTTTATTCGGTTAATTTTCATTTTTAATTGTTTTAGTTTGTAACAAAATTATTACCCGACAAAGGTGCTACTGCTTTTGGCTGCTGTTCTTATACAACTTTTAAAATTAGTTGTACAATTCACGCCTACTTTTATAATTTAAAGGAGAAACCAGCATTTACCATACTCTTGCCCATTCCTGCTTCTGCATTCAATGCAAATTTTGGGGATATGTAATAACGAATTCCGGCATGTAAGCCACCAAACAATAATGGAACAACGCGTGTTGAATTGGTATAATAAGTAAATGCAACACCACTTCCTATATTAATTCCTGCATATATATCTGTTTTGTCAGCATGTAAGTTTTTTTTACTGTTATCGGCAATCAATTGATAAAAATGGAAATTTGAAACAAGTCCAACTGGAATATTTAGCTCGCCATTGTAATTATTTGACAATCCTCCTCTTCCTCCAACGCCAACTAAAAATCCTAAGCCAACGTACTTATGAATTCCGAATTCTCCTTGAAAAATAAATTGTTCTGTTAGTAATTTATATCCTCTACGACTATCATTTTTAGTATAATAGTAATCGTCGAGGTGATAAAATTGTGAAAGGCTTACACCAATTGTTAAAACAGATGAGCTTTTGTCCCAAGCCTGTGCTTGTGTATTGTTCGTTAATAGTGCGAGTGTGGTTATTAGCAGTATATATGTGATTATTTTTTTCATGTGTATTTTTTAAATGGTTTAAAGAGGTTGAACCTAGTATTTGAAATGAAAATTCTACCCATCTATAGCTATAGATGGGTAGAATTATTTAGCATTATCGAAATTTACAATGCACTAAAGATTTTTTGCAGTTCTTCTTTCGACTTGCCTAACTTGACTTGCAACCTGCCCAACATTTCTTCCTTTTTACCTTCTTCAAACATTAAATCATTGTCGGTTAATGTTGCAAATTTTTGCATTAGTTTCCCTTTTTGTTCGTTCCAGTTACCTTTTAATTCAGTTGTGTTCATTGTTATATTATTTATAATGTGAATAAATTTTCACTGAACAAAAGTGAAGGTATCATTGAATTATTTCATTATACAATTCACCTTATAAATTACACATTTCACAGCTATTCAAATAAGTTTTTGAAATTTAATCAGGGTTCTAGTTCGATTTTCTGTTTAAGAATTTGAACAGAATAGGAATTAGGAATAATTTTTTTGCCATGAGTTAGCGCATAAACTTTAGTGAATTCAGCTCCAAAATAGAGTATAATAGCAGAGTAGTAAACCCAAACCAATATTAAAATTACCGAACCTGCAGCACCGTATACCGAGGCAATTGCACTGCTTCCCAAGTATGCACCAATTGCAAATTTTCCTATCATAAATAAAAATGCAGTAAATGATGCACCAATAATGCAATCGCGTAATGCTATTTTTCCATCCGGTAGTGATTTAAAAATTACTGTAAACAATAGTGTAATAATCATGAAAACAACCAACAGATTTAAACCATAAAATAGGTAAATGCTATCTTGTGGAAATCGAGTTGTTAAGCGGTTATTCATTACATCCATTAATGAATTTACTATTAAACCAACCATCAATAGGAATCCAACAGAACCTATCATTGAAAACGACATTAAACGATTTTTTATGAATTTGAGAAACCCTCTTTTAGGTTTTGCTTTTATGCTCCAAATAAAGTTAAGCGAGTCTTGTATTTCTGCAAAGACACCGGAAGCACCAATAAGTAAAATAATTAATCCTATTGTTGTAACAAAAGTGTTACTGTTTGACAGTTTTACATTTTTAATAGTTTCTTGTATTTGCACTGCGGCTTCGTTTCCTACCAAACCATTTATTTGACCAAAAATTTCACCACGAACAGCTTCTGCTCCAAAAAAGAAACCACATAAGCTAATGATGATAATAAGGAGCGGAGGGAGCGAAAATATTGTATAATAGGATAAGGATGCACTTAGCTTTAACCCATTGTCATCAACAAATTCACTAAAGGTTTCTTTAATTAAATAGTATAACTTACGAATTATTGATTTGATTTTCAGACTAAATGTTTTAAACATATTTTTAATTTTAATAATGCGTTACAAACATCTATTTTAAATAAAGCCTGCGATTAGTTGATGTTTATTGATATCCATTGATAGAAGGTTTCCCAATTTCAAAATCACGGTATCCAAAATCACTGCTTTTAAATGAATTTACTTTAAATACATCTTGCTTATATCCTGGAATTGAAGGGTAATAGGAAACTGAAAATTGAAAAGTATTAAAAACCAAATTGTCGTTTTTTATCAACATTCCTATTCCTATTTGAGAGTAAATTTTGCTTCGTTTAAATCCTGTTTTTGCATCACTCAGCATTCCAACTGAGTAGATTAAGTAAGGACCAAATCTAAAACCAATTACATTCCAAGGTGCATACGATTGTGTTTGGAGTTTCAATAATAAACGATTAGTTCCCAACAAGTCCGAACTGTTGAATCCATCAATTCCATTACCATCATTAATATTCAATCCTTCCGTGCTGGTTCTGTTTATTCCAAAAGTCAATTGGGGTTTTGCAAATTCACGAAATCTCCATTTTCCTATTTCTAGCAAATGGGTAAAATAAACAATGCTTATTGATAAAATTCCTTGCTCGGCTTTTAAAGCACGCAGGTAGGTACTATACTCGTAATTCGAACTCATGTATCCCCATGAGAAAAAATTTCCGAATGATATTCGGCCACTTAAATAAGTTCTACCGGTTTTGTTTTTTTCCTGGTAACCCAAAGTTAAAGCATATACTTTTCCAACAGGCACATCCTCAGGTATACCATAGTTGAAAATAAACTTGTCTTGCACATATTTACGCGTTGAAATACCGGCACTAGCAAGGTAAATATTTTCGGGGCGATAAGCATGTGAAAGGTCATATATTTCTTCCGGTTTTTCAGCATATTTAGTTCGAATAAAATGTAGTGCCGATATAAAATTGGTTGAACGATTATTTTCAGTATTCCCTTTAAATAATTGCATCGAATTTCCTACCCAATAATCTTGAGTATATGTTTTGAAACGTTGTGGGATGTAGGAAGTATCACTCACTAGAATTGAATCGTATTGAATATCTTGAGTAATTATTCCACCACCGGCCCATTTGGCAAAAGGCGAGAAAAAGGAACGATCTATTGCGAAGCTCGTTATTTTATGATTGTATTCATCAGTGCCATAATGTAGTGCGGTACTGATGTAAGTATTTTTGATGTTCGGAATGTAATAATCAGTATAAAACGCATCTACACCGGTTCGATGGTGCCAGGTATAATTATTTTGAGATTCATGGCCCCAACCTAAAAAATTTCGTTCCGATAATTTTACAACAACACGACTTGGAGAAGCTCCAATTTTAGGTGTTATACTCCATTTGTCGAGTTCGCGAATAAAAATATCCACCGAGTCTGAGTTTTTTGATGCGGCAACCGAGTAAAAGGAAACATCGCGAACATAGCTCTGCTTGCGTACAAGCCTTTCCGATTCTTTTACTAGTAATGAGTCGTACAATTGGTTTTTATGTATCAATAGTAAATTACGAATAGTATTCCTTTGTGTTTTAATGTGGGAAGCATTTCCACCTTTAAGAAAAAAATTTTGCTTCACCTGTATTGTGTCAGCTATTGAATAGCCAAATGGATCTAGAGTTTCAATATGGATATTTCGAATCACTTTTCCTTCAAAGCTTCGCATAGGCTTTTGAATCAAATGTGTGAAACTTTTCTTTTTAATTTTTTTTTTAGGTTCCTCACTTGTTATTGGTCTAAAGATTAGTCGATAAAAAAATTTAATCAATTTGTTTCGTCGCGAATACGATTCAATGTTCGTATATAACTTTGTCGAATCTTGATTTACTTCAATTGGTAAAGCTTGTGAAGGTATATACCAAAGAAAAGTGTTTATAAGTAGAATCAACTTCAACCACCGGTATGCCCCTTTTATTTTTAGTTTGTGCATGTGTACTATAAATAAATTAAGTGGAAGTACTCTATATGTTATAAATTAAAACATAGCGGATAGTTCAGTACTTGTTACAATGCATGTATTGATTAAAATTGATTCCATATAAGATTTACTTTTATATCCGAGTGAATTATTTTCTTTGCTCTTCTTTCTTTTTATCTGCATCCTTTGCTTTGTTTTTAAAGTAGCCTTTAAAGAGTATGTTGTGTTTTGCAGCCTCCATATTTTCATCAAGACCTTTAGTACTTTTTTTCAAATTGTTCATTGTTTGATTCAGATTTTCGGCAATAGTCGAATCTTGAATTAATTTGCCCAATGTTCCTTTTCCACTGTTTACTTTCACCATTATTTCAGCAAGTTGTTGCGAAATTATTTCTGCATTTCCGGCAGTAATTTGTAAACTTTCCATAATGGCATCAGTTTCTACCGGTTCACCTGAGTCAAGTTGCTGACCTTCTTTTGCCAGTGCAGAACTTGCATTGCCTTGAGTAATCACTAGCAAACGGTCACCAATTAATCCTTCAGAACCAATTTTTACTTTGCAATCTTCTTTAATAAATTTTTGCACTTCTTTGCGGATAAGCATTTCAACACGAACCATTGAATCGTTGATGATACTAATGTCATCTACTGTACCAACATTAATTCCCGAAAAGCGAATCGTATTACCAACTTGTAAGCCGCTAACATTATAGAATGTAGAATTTAACCTAAACACCGGATTAAATAAGTTTTTTTGCTTGCCAATTATGAATATGGCTAAAACAAAAAGTGTTATGCCTCCGGCAATGAACATTCCCAATCGTGCTTTAAATTTTTGTGTTGGTGCTTCCATGCATTTTTGACCGGTTGTCACCGGATTTATTAGTTAAAAAATGAGTGTATTAAGCTATCTTCAGAATTTTGAAATTCTTCTTTTTTTCCTTCCTTGTAAACAGCACCGTCATTCAACATAATAATTCGGTTGGCTGTTGTAAGTGCACATTTTATGTCGTGTGTAATAATAATGGATGCAGTTTTGTATTTTTTTTGAACTTCTAGAATTAATGCACTAATTTCATTCGAAGTAACCGGATCAAGTCCGGTAGTTGGCTCGTCATACAATATAATCGATGGATCAACAACAATTGTTCGTGCCAAACTAATACGTTTTCGCATTCCTCCAGAAAGTTGTGAAGGCATTTTCTCCAAGGCTTCTGATAATCCAACATTTTCGAGAACTTCCTTAACCTTGTCTTCGATTTCTTTTTCGCTCAGCTCTTTCCGAATTCTTCGTAATGGGAATTCCAAATTTTGACGTACCGTCATCGAATCATACAAGGCCCCACTTTGAAAAAGGAATCCAATTTTTTTTCGAAGGTTTACCAACTCATCGCTTTTTAAATGGGTAACATCTTTTTCAAATACCTTAATTGTTCCTGTATCAACCGGCAATAGGTTTACAATGCATTTAATGAGCACAGATTTTCCACTTCCAGATTTTCCAAGCACAACTAAATTCTCGTTAGGGAACAGTTGTAGACTAATATTTTTTAATACTTCTTGTGTCCCAAACGACTTTTTCAAGTCCTTAATTTCTATCACTGAGGTTTTGTGATCACTACCAACATTGGTTGAGGGCGATATTTCTGATTTCTCGTCGTTCATCATATTAGCATATCAGTAATTTGTACTGCAATCATATCTACAATAATTACTAGCAACGAAGCCAATACAACAGCTGAGTTTGCTGCCAAACCAACACTTTCAGTTCCTCTACCGGCAGTGTACCCTTTGTAACAACCAACCAGACCAATCACTGCTCCAAAGAAGAATGATTTTACAAAGGCTGGAATAAAGTCTATAAATTCAACATGACTAAAAGCTTGTGAGAAGAAAAGCACGAATGATACATCGCCTTTTATATTTGCACCCGCCCAACTCCCAAGAATTCCTAATGCATCTGCATAAAGAATTAAAAGGGGAATCATGAGGGTTGCAGCCCATACTCTTGTTACTACTAAAAATCGCATAGGGTTAGTTGACGATACCTCCATTGCTTCTATTTGTTCGGTAACTTTCATCGAACCCAACTCAGCACCCATTCCCGAGCCAATTTTTCCGGCACAAATTAAGGCAGTTATAACAGGCCCCATTTCGCGAATAAGCGATACTGCTACCATACCGGGAAGCATGGTTACCGCACCAAAGCTAACTAACACTGGCCGTGATTGTATAGTAAGTACGAGTCCCATTATGGTTCCAGTAATGGAAATAAGTGGCAACGATTTATTGCCAATTTGAAAGCACTGATTTAAAAATTCTTTGAATTCAAAGTGCGATGAAAAGCTTTCTTTAAGAACATCCTTTACGAATAAAAAAACATCACCCAATCTCGAAAAAAAACTGTTTGCTTGCTTGCGTTTCGCAATAGTTTTATCGCTTAGTCGAATTGATCGTTCCGTTGCATAATCTTTTACCTTATTGACTCGATTTATCATGAACTATTATCTTAATTTAAGTACCTTCTAACAATCCATGCTATTGATTCGTGTTTTTCCATTATCCCAATTAGAAAATCGTTTGTAACAACATCGTTGCTATTTTCAGTACTTATAGTTACTTGTTCACGAAGTTCTACTATAATTATTTCATGGTCGTGCAATAACTCTTTTAAAGTTTCTTTGGTAGAAAAATTCTTTCCGGGATTTTCTTTAATGGTTGAATATTTTAGAAACTCCGATAATGTGCCAATCGCATTGTGTGTCTCTAATTTTCTATTTTGTGTAGAATTTTTTATTTCCACTACCGAATTTCAGTTCGTGTTTTTAGGTGCATTTGATGTTGTGAATTATTTTGATTTATTTTTTCTTGAATCGTTTTATCAGACTGGTTCAAATTAGGTTCAAGGGGTACATTACCAATGTGCGATTTTTGGCTTAATTCATCTTCTGAATTTTTGCCTAAATTGGGTGAACCTATTTTTTTATTTTCTGAATCTGATTGTGCATTTACTGGTACCAGAGCTCCGTACAAAACTGCAGCCAACAACAATTTATATCCTACATTTTTAATTTTGATTAGTTGAATTCGTGGTTTGATTGTTTTCATTTGTTTTGATATTTAATTGTGGGTATCTTTTCAAATGCAAATTTCAGTAGGAATACGCAAGTACAGTTATATTACACTTCAATTAAATTATACGATTCACACTGTGGTGTGTTTTAAGAAGTAACCCAATACAAAAGCATGTTGTTGATGTTCGGTCATTTTATCTGCCTGCTTCATTTCTATAATTTTATTATTAAAATGACTATCGGCTTCTAATAGGTGAAATAGTTCTACTTTAGCATCAGTTGGACCAAAAAGTAATACTTTGTCGTAGTTAAGTATAACTTTACCAAGAGCTGTATAAAATTCTTTTTGCTGATGTTGTTCCAGTTGATGTTTTTGATAGTCACCCTTACTAAAATGGTGACTCATTTGATCTCTTGTTAAATTCGGTTGAAGTGTTGTGGTGATTCCGGTTTGCTCTGAAAATTCTATTAAATGGGCTACCGAATGATCCATCCATATACCTAACGATGAGCTTGTATTTGTTTTTGTCATTGTGTGAATAGTTTTTATTTTTTTTGGTTAATTGTTGTGTAAGTGATGTATTTACTGAGTAGTTCATTCAACGATTCAAAGTAGTCATGAAGTATACTTGTATTTATTTTTGGATTAGCTCTGTCGGGCAAAGTTTCTGATAGTTCAGCTAAAAATGAATTTAGTTCAGGATAGTTTATGTCAATTATTAAAGTTAACTTAAGGATAGCTTCTATTAATTCAATTTCTGCCTGCTTCATACTTTCAGTTAATCTAGTTCAATATCACCTTCAGAATCCTTTTTTTTCTTGTAGTTAAGATTCGTCATTTTTTCAAATTTATTTTTATCACTTCTATTAAAATAAATTAAGGCTGCTATCAATAGCAAGCAAATAATTATCGTTATAGTAATTCTATCATCCATTTGTATTTAATTTACTACCTCCATTATTTTATTCGAACGTGATTCAAGCTGTGAGGATAATATAGTTCTACTTTCTTTTAAAATCGATTTGTCGTAAGTAAAACGTGCCATCAAATAGCTCACCGTAGATTCAGCTCCTTGATTTAGATTCACATTTTTTTCTTCCAAACCATCATAGCAGCCACCAGTGCATGTATTATACATTATTTGATTCAATTGGTTATTTCCTAAAAACCAGGTAAAGGCAATTTCCATACTCTGCTTGTATTTATTCTCATTAAAAACTTCATAAAATTTATCCAAGGCGAGAATAGTATAAGCGACATCAATGGGTTGTTCACCTGCGGTTGATACAGCTTGCAATTCACTTCCTTTGTGGAACCAGTTTTTATTCGAAATCACATGAATTCTTTTTGCACTTATAGTTTTTGTCAAAAGAAAGTCAAAACTTGATTTGGCAATTTTTTGATATGCATCCTCTTTCGTAATTAACCAAGCGCATAAAAGTGCTTCTGGTAACAAACTGTTTGCATACGTGAGGTAGCTTTCAAACCATTGCCAATCTTCACTCGATTCATGTCGATACATTTGTACTAAGCGATTCGCCAATTCTTTTATTAATCCAACATCTTGTGTTGTTTTCTTTTTTAGTGAACTATAGTACAATCCTTTAATAGCAAATGCCATAGCGCGTGTTGAATGTATTTTACTTAACTGAGTCAACGATTTTTGCATTACTTGTTCTGCATCCTGTTGAAGTTCGTCAGGAAGTATGTCACCAAGGTGTAACATATAACCAAGCGCCCAAATAGCTCTTCCATTTGAATCTGCAAGGTTTGTAGTGCTGTTTTGTTCGGTAAATTGCTTGAGTTCGTTTACATAGTTTAAGAAATAACCTTCAGGTTGCAAACAAAATTTAATAAAGTTAAAGTAGATGTGAATGTAACCTAAAATGCTTTCATCTGTACTTTTTTCATAATGCTGACATGCTGCAATAAGTGCCCTGGCATTGTCATCAAGCGTGTAACCCGATTGCATATCGGGGTGATTTAATACTGCAAATTGGACAATTCCAAAATCAGTTGTCATTTTTTTTATATGATCCAGTTTTATTTTTGGAGTTGAATAGTTCAATTGAAAACCTTGAGTGAAGAATTTTTCAAATAATAATGCATGTGCAATTGCAGCATTTTCCCAAGCCGTTGAAGCCATTTTATGCAAGCCGTTTGAACTGAGCCTTTTTCTCATTGATTCGTCTTCGAGCAATTGTATAACAGCATCACCAAGCTGGCTTGAATTGTTAAACTCAATGAGTATTCCCGAATCGCCATTGATCACTTCTTGTGCATGCGGTATGGGTGTTGATATTACCGGACACCCGCAACTAATGGCGTAGGAGAAGGTTCCACTAACAGCCTGATTGGGGTCTTTAGATGTAAACAAATATATATCTGTTAACTGCAAAAATTCGAGCAATACTGCTTGTGGTAAAAAGTAATTGATAAACTGCACATGATTTTGCATTTGCAATTCAGCAACTCTAGCTTCCAGTTTTAATCGGTAAGCTTCACCTTCCGTTTTTAAAACCCCCGGATGTGTTTTCCCAATAACTAAGAATACCACATCTCTATACCTTTCCACAATCGCCGGCAGTGCCTCTAAAGTAGTTTCAATGCCTTTCCCAGATCCAATTAATCCAAAGGTTGAGAGTACCATCTTTCCCGATAATTCATATTTTCTTTTAAGCGTATTTTTATCTGAATGAGGCACTAAATGCGTTCCATGCGCTATTACGCTTATTTTTGAGCGTTCAATTCCATATACGTCAACAAGTAAATCAGCAGAAATATGCGTCATCACCAAGATAGATTGCACTGCAGCTGACATTTGTTGCACCCTTTTTTTTACTAACTCTCCTGGTTGAGGTAAGATAGTATGAAAAGTTAGGATAACTGGTTTGTCAAGATTGTTTAAGAATGAAATAAATTCGTTTTCACGTTTTTCAAAAAAGCCAAATTCATGTTGTACAAGCACTAACTGTATGTCTTCATTTTTATTGATTTGAAATGCAAGTTTTAAGAAATTGTTTCCCTCACTAGTATTCAGTTTATATTTAATTGTTTCTAAGTAAGTATGACTTTCTAGTTCTGTTTCTAGGGCACAAATGCTTAGTTTGAACGACTTATAAAATTTGCTGTTCAAAGCCCTTACTAAATCTTGTGAATAGGTTGCAATGCCACATTCACGTGGGGGATAGGAAGTGATAAAAAGTATTTCCGGAATTTTATGTTGAGTAGCTAATGCTTCATTGTTTGCACCTATTTTTAGTTCATTTGCTCGCTCCATTAGTGGTAAAGGACTATAATTTACTTGTAGTTCATTTTTCATTGTTTTGGTTTTTATAAAGCATTAATTCTTCAAGTAGTTGTGTTAGACTAAGCGACACAGCTGCAATACGCTCATCGGCTGCACCATAATAGATGTATAGTGTATCCTCGAAGAGGGCTGTACCGGTTGGGAAGCATACATTATTTACTTCGCCCTTAAGTTCCCACTCAAGTTCAGGTTTAAATAGCGGATATGGTAAGCGTGAAATTTCTATTAATGGATTTGTTAAGTCAAGTAAAGCAGCGCATGCAGTGTACACATAACCATTTACCGTGTCGTGTACACCATGATAAATCATTAACCAGCCTACTTTTGTTTCAATTGGTGGGCAACCTCCTCCAATATAACTTACTTCGTGTTTGAATTTTGGACTAAGCACAATATGCTCGTCCAATCTTAAAAAATAGTGTTGCCAAAACTCTGTTGTAAGTTCTTTTAAATCCGTTACACACACCAGTTGTATGTCTGGACGAATGCGGTGAATAAAATAAAATTTACCATTAATTTTACGTGGAAATAGTATCAGATTCTTGTCCCAAAGTAAAACCTTTTTGTTTATCTCCGGTAAATTCGCGAGGCTTTGATTGTAGCGAAAGTACTTTTCATTGATGCTTCCTTTTGATTGCGCTAAATGGCTAAATTCACTATACGTAATTTGTGGAGCAATGATTCCTAACTTTTCCCAGTTTAATAGATCTTTCGAAATTGCCAATGCGCCCAATGCATTTAAACCATCATAAGCAGTATAGGAAAGGTAATAAGTGTCATCTATTTTTACTAAACGAGGATCTTCCATCCCCTGTTTTTCATATTCGAATTGCGGAAATAGCAATGGTTCATTATTGCGCTGCTCAAGTGACATTGGTCCTGTTAACTTGCAATACCCAATGCTCGAATAATTTCCTTTGCCTACTGCTCTGTAAAAAATATGAGTATGGTTTCCTTCGCGTAAAACCGCCGGATTTAACACCCCTTCATTTTCAAATCCAAGGTTCGTTTTCTTTAAGAGTACTCCTTCTTTTTTAATTTCCAACATGTCACAAAGTAGGATAAAAGGAATGTCAAGTACCTTACAAAACTTTTCTCAAAAGTTATAAGATTCCTATTTTTTATACATGAAAAAAATGGAAGAAACCAGTGGTACTTTTAATTATTCACAAGCACCAATTAGACTATTTATTTTGGCAATTGAAGCAAAACTTCTTCTAGCTCTGCAAAAGCACAGCAACATGCCTTGTCAATTAATTTTACCAATTCCGACAATCTGGTTTTATCCGGCCTGTTGTTGCTGTTTTCCTGAAGTTCCTTGGCCATTAATTCAAATTCCTTACTCATACCAATTATTGAAAAGGAAGGTATCATTTTATGTACGGCAGCACTTAATTGAGTCCAATTTTCTGAATTCAAACTTTGTTTCATAATTGTTAGCAATGGCGGTGTTTGTGCTAAATAAGTGCAAACCAATTCACGAATTAGTACGGGATTTGATTTTGTTCGATTCCTTAGATAAGTAAGGTCAGTTATTTGTACTGAAGATTCTGGATTTTCACTTCTTAAATTTGGAGGTTCAGAAATTAGATTTTTATTGGGCAACAAATTTATTATTTTGGTGTAAAGTAATTGTTCATCAATTGGTTTAGCAATTAAGTCGTTCATGCCAGCTTTGGTACATTTTTCTAAATCAACAGTTGTAACGTCTGCTGTTAAAGCAATTATTGGAATTGTTGAGTGCAACTTATTTCGAATGTGAAGTGTAGCTTCAAACCCATTCATTACCGGCATTTGCAAATCCATCAATACAATATCGTAGTTTTTTTTCTTTAATTGTTTAATAGCAATTTTACCATTTTCTGAAATGTCACAACTAAAACCAAAATCCTCTAATAAGGTCTTTAGTAATAGTTGATTTAATGCAACATCTTCTACGACCAATACTTGTAGATTACTTTTTACAATGTCAGGGGTAGCATTAATTTCACTAAACTTTTTAATTTGTGTTGATTTTTTGAAAGGCAAAGTAAAACTGAAGCTTGAACCTTTTCCTAATTTGCTTTTGACTTTGATCGATCCTCCTTGCGTTTCTACAAGTTGTTTTACAATAGCTAATCCCAATCCCGTGCCACCATACAATCGAGAAGTACCAATGCTTGCCTGTTGAAAATTTTCAAAAATGCTTGATAGTTTGTTTTTTGCAATCCCAATTCCCGTATCTTCTATGGCAAACTCAAGTAGCAATTTATTATCTATATCTTCGAGCAGATGTACACTCACAGTGATACTTCCCTTGTTGGTAAACTTCACTGCATTACTTATCAAATTCAATACAATTTGATGCAATCGAATTGGGTCACCATTCACAAATTTCGGTATTCGCTTGTCGTATATTTTTAATAATTGAAGGTCTTTTTCCTGAATTTTAGTTTCAAACAAATTCATCATTGCCGATATTGAAACGTTCAAATTAATTGGAGTTTGCTCAAAAGTCATTTTTCCTGCTTCTACTTTTGCCAAATCTAAAATATCGTTTATCAATACTATCAAAGCATCACCACTGAATTTAATAGCATTTAAAAACTCCCGTTGCTTTTCTGAAAGTTCGGTTTTGAGCAACACTTTAGTAAAACCGATTATTGCATTCATCGGTGTTCTAATTTCATGGCTCATGTTTGATAAAAATTGTTGCTTCGATTTTACAGCTACTTCTGCTAGTCGCGTTTTTTGATCGGCCGTGTTTTTAGCTTCACTTAACTCCTTGTTAGAAATTTCACTTAGTCGCAATGCTTTTTTCTCAAAATTTCGTTGCTCCTCTATAGTCTTTTTTAATAAAACCTCTGCTGTAACTTCATAAGCAATCACTGAAACACCTGAGATTATTTCATCAGATTCAAGGTAAGGCTGATATACAAAATTGAAATAAATCGGTTCTTTTTGATTCTTTGTTTGGTGGGGAATCATTGCTTCAATTCCGTTGTAAGGAATACCTGTTTTAAAAACCATTTCAAGGTGTTGATATATGGAACTATCTTTAAATCCCGGCAACACCTCTAACAGTGATTTACCTTCTATGTCTTTTCCTATTCCCAAAATATCTTTCACCCGATCGTTTGCCAGTGTTATAATTTTATTTTTTCCCTTTATGATAGCAAAAGCAAATGGCGATTGCATCAACATTAAGCTATAGCGTTTCTCGCTGTCTTCAATCTTTTTTATAGCATTCTTCTCAAGCTCTAATTGTACTTCAAGTACCTTTTTTTCTTTAAATTGAACTTCTAATGCAAGTTTTCTTATTTCGGTAATGTCTACAATTGTAAGTACAATCAGCTCTTCTTTATTACCGGTTAAAATAGTTTGGTGTGCATTCATCAGTAGTATCTTTTTTCCAATTAAATGAAATTCATGTGATACCTCGAAATCCTGAAATGAATTGTTTTTTGTTGCAACCTTATCCATAAGTTGGCGAAAGGCCGGAAAATTCCATTCACTGCGATCTAATTTAAAAAGTGATGTACCAATAATCGACTCTACTTTTAAGCGAAATAGTTTACAAAATGCCTGATTAGCCGATTTTATTAGCATGTGCTTATCCAACACCAACATTGGCTCATGTAGGTTTGATAGTACGGTTTCGTAATAAGCATACAATTCCTCCACTTGTTGTATGCGTGCTTGTAATTCCTGATTCGTAGTAATCAACTCTTCGTTGGTTGATTCAATTTCTTCTTTCGATGTTTCAAGTTCTTCATTTAAGCTTTGCAGCTCTTCATTACTCGAAACAATTTCTTCATTCGCTCCCTGCAATTCTTCGTTCGCAGCTTCTTGGTCCTGTGTAATGGTAGTTAAATCAATTCGGGCAATATCAATTTCTTCTTCCAGTTTTTTTATCCTTAAATCTTTGGCTGAATTTATATTTGCAGCGAATGACCTGTTCATACCTTTTTTAGCAATGTATTTCCAATCATCCAAACGAACATGTTCATTAAATACAATCGCCAATAAGTCATCTCTTCCTTCAGCAACAAAAGGACTCACTTCTACTGTTATAATTTTTTGTTCCTTTCCGCTGTTGCCTCGATTTATTTCAATTCCTTTTTTAAGAATTGCTTGTCTTGTTTTAATAGCTCCATTAATAGCAGTACGTAATTCAAAAACAAGATCTTTATGCGCCATTTTTAAAATATTTAAACTGGCTTTCCCTGGTGAATTTTGTAGAAACTTAGAAGTATCACCTCTAAATTGTAAAATTTCAAGATCGTGATTTATTATTACACTCGCTGGTAAGTGTTGCGCCATCAAGAATGTATCGAAGCTACTGCTTAAATTACTTTGTCCAACAGGTAATAAGTTCTTTTTTACATCAATGCTTGTATTAGTTGTATTTCCTCTTTCTATAACATGCATTCCGAGAGTAGTTCGTAGCACATTGTTTTCAGAACCAACTTGTTCCTTTCGAATATAAATTTTATATTTTTTATCTGGAATAATCGTAAATAATTGTGCCGATGATCCTATTGTTTCTGATTTTCCCAGTAGTAAATAACCGTTGTTATTAAGCGCATAATGGATAGAAGAAATAACTTTTTTTTGCGCCGAAGTTTCAAGATAAATAAACAGATTTCTGCAACTAATTAAATCCATTCGTGAAAAGGGTGGATCGAGTAAAATATTGTGCTTAGCAAAAATGCATACATCGCGTATCGTTTTTGAAATACGGTACTTGTCTTTTGAACGATAAAAAAAGCGATGCAAGCGTTTTGCCGATACATTATTTACTTGCAGTTGAGTATACTCCCCAAGTCGAGCTGTTGCAATAGCATCGGTACTTAAGTCGGATGCAAAAATTTGAAAGGGTATATTTTTAAAATGCAAATCTTGCACCTCAAAAAGCAACATTGCCAACGAATACACTTCTTCACCAGTGGCACAAGCTGCTACCCAAATACGAAGTGGCTCTCCTTGAGTTTTTCTTTTAAACAAGCGAGGAATAATGGACTTTTTTAAAAACACAAATAATTCGGGGTCTCGAAAAAATTCGGTTACATTTATTAATAAGTCATGGTAGAGCAAATCTAATTCGGATGTATGTTGCTTTACAAATTCAGCATATTTTTTTAGTGTAGGCATTTTCAACAAAAGCATTCTACGAATTACTCTTCTCTTTATGGTATTTAGTTTATAGGAGATAAAATCAACGCCTTTGTTTTTATCCAATCGTTGAATCAGTTGTTTTAAATAAGGGTTGCTCGATTCAATGGCATCTTCAGGATTAGATTTAAAAACGGTACGATTTATTAAAGGATGTGCACACATCCAATTTAATTTTTTAGCTATGGCTTTCGGTGACAAAATGAAATCAACCATACCTCCATTTATTGCCGACTGTGGCATGCTTTTAAATTTTGCCGATGCATCTTGTGCAAAGGTAATTCCGCCTTCCATCTTTATATAGTTTAATCCCTCAGTTCCGTCGTTGCCTGTACCTGAAAGTATTATTCCTATCACATTTTCCTTGTGCGTTGAAGCCAATGAAATAAATAAAATGTCAATGGAAAGGGTAAATGTTTTTGCTCGCGGAATTAATTTTATATGACCATCTAAAACTTCAATACCTTTATTGTATGGAATAATGTAAACATTGTCGGGCTTCATTTTTTCCATGTCATCAATTTCCTGCACCTTCATTTTTGTTGCTTTTCCTAACAAGGTTGGCAACAAACTTTTGTGGTCAGGACTTAAATGCTGTACATAAATGAAAGCCATTCCGGTGGTAGGTGAAAGATGTTGAAAAAATTGAGTAATTGCTTCAAGGCCACCGGCTGAAGCACCAATCGCAACTACGGTAAATGAACTTGCTTCTGGTTTTTGAGCAATAATTTTATGCGTTGTAGCCCTTTTAGAACTTTGATCAGAACTTGATTTTTTGCGAGTAATTGGTTTCTGAGAGATAGGAGATGTAGCGTTTTTTTTACTACCAACCAATTTTTTATTTAGGACCGATTTTGATTTCATTTTCATTGAATTAATGCCTTCAAGAAAATCTTCTGAAATAAGGAAGTCCTTGGTTTTCGTGGTGTTCTAAAGATAGTATTTAATTCATGCTTTATGTAATTTATTTAATACTAGTATTCTTTTGTATGATTTGAATTTTAGCATTGCGTATACTGATTAAGGTTTTATAGATAGAAAAAGGGTTTATTAGGCCCTATCCATATACCAGTTAATGGTTTTAGCCATCTTTTTATGTTGAAATATTGTAGTAATAATTTTTTGAAGTCGAATAAATGCAGTTTCACTTTTCACTACATAATCAAATGCTTTATGGTGCATGCAATCGATGGCCACCTCAATTTTATCTTGCGACGATAGAATCACCACTGGAATCGTGGAATCAAAATCCATAATTCTATCTAATGTCTCAATACCATTTATAGCACTTTTCTCAATACCGTCTAAGTGATAATCGAGGATTATTACATCAGGATTATGCGATAAATGCAACAAGCACTGTTCACCGGTAGTATAGGTTTCTAGAATAAAATCGGCATGCTCCTTAAATTCAATTTCAAGCGATTTTAAAAATAATACATCATCATCTACTAAAAAGAGTTTAATTTTTTTTGTGTTCATGGGTAAGTTTATTCTGGAGTGGAATTTAATCTAGTATGTCGAAAATTAGTTTTCAGTAGATGATTTCACATTCCCAATTTCTTCAAGCGCAAAACGTTTTCGCTCTTTTAGTTGTTTAAATTTTGAAGGTGTCAAGCCGGTTACTTTTTTAAATTGAGTTGATAAATGAGCGACACTGCTGTAATTCATTTTAGATGCAATTTCTGTTATGTTTAACTCACCATAAATAATGTATTCTTTTACCCTTTCAATTTTATGGTTTATAATATATTGCTCAATTGTGCCTCCTTGCAACTCCGAAAATAAATTAGCCAGGTAGGTGTAATCATAATCTAGCTTTTCGCTTAAAAAATTCGAAAAATTTATTTTAATGGTTTCCTCTGTATAATGTACCATATTAATAATCGTATTTTTAATCTTCTCAACTAGCATGGCCTTTTTGTCTTCCATCAATTCTAAACCAATATTTTGCAAGGCATCTTTTAGCGATTTTCGTTGCAAAGCAGTTAAATCCTCCATTAGCTCAATTTCGCCTAGTTCCAAAAAAACATAGTGCAACCCAAGCTTTTTCAGCTCCTCTTTTGCCTCCGCTTTTGAGCGGTTACTCAGCATGTATTTTATGTGTAATTTCAAGTGTTTTTACTAAAAATTAGTTTTATCAAAGTTTGCATTAATCACCTCGTAATTAATTATATTATTTGTGTTAATTTATACATAATTCATTGATTTTTCAGAAATTCTCTGTTATGAATTTGATTTGAGTGTCATTTTTCACGATTGAAAAACAGTACAAGCATCCTAAAAAGTCAGCTAAAAAGAAGTACAGTAAATGGTGTTACTTTTATATGTAGCAATTAAGTTTTAAACCACGAGAGTAGAATCGAGGCAGTAAAGCAGGTTCTGTGAAAAAAAGTGTATAGGCTTTTTTCTTTTTCTTTAAAGATAACGTTATCCACCGAATCGGCCTAATTATTTCGATTGTATTATATTGTAATAATAGCCTCCTCAGGTAGATTCTTGAAATTTGAAAATATAAAAACTGCAACTTATTGAATTGGTGCAATATTGTTCATTTTTTCAATAAGCTTGTTCAAAGCCAAACGAAGTACCATTTTAAGCGCTTCAGAATTATCGGGTTTACGAATGTACTGCATAGCACCATTTTTAGTAAGTGTACTTATCAAATTCTGTTCGTAATTACTATCCTTACGATAGGAAGTAGAAAGAATAATAACCGGCAAAGTCATCAATTTCTTATTCTCTTTTATTTCAAATAAGCATTCAAAACCATTTTTTTTAGGCATACTCAAATCCAAAAAAAGTACATCCGGAAGGTTGTCTGTATTATTTGTTAAGTAGTTCATTAGTTGCTCACCTTCATTCACCGTAGTAATATGGCTTTTTAAAGGAATGCTTCTCATCGCCTTTTCAAAAACATACCGATCATATCTATCATCTTCAGCTAATAAAACCTTAATTTGTTTTAATAAAGCAGTAGTTTTCACTTCTCTAAGTTAATTTTATTCATATTAATTAGCTTGTTTTTAGCTGCTTAAAAGTACTGTCAACTTTTATTTTAAAGTTACATTTAAATAATGTTACGTTTCATAATTCATACATTTTATAAAATGTAAACTATACAAC
>Ga0268298_10000918_pt1 | contig 36451 bp, 33 predicted proteins | sample WWTPWeurt_MetaG_FD_194462 | JGI IMG/M metagenome (GOLD analysis project Ga0268298, IMG submission 194462) | Activated sludge microbial communities from WWTP in Nijmegen, Gelderland, Netherland - WWTP Weurt | ecosystem: Engineered > WWTP > Aerobic digester > Activated sludge | place...
GTGCCGGGCAGGGCGGTCTGGCCGTAACCGCGCCAGTCCGGGGCAATGATCTGCCGCCCTTGCGCAAACGCGTCGGACAGGGCATCGACCACGAACTGGTACGACGCCGCCACATCCATCCAGCCATGCACCATGACCAGGGGCGGCACACCCGGGCGGGCCTCGCCCCAGATGCGGACGTGGTAGGTGAGGTGGCGGACGGGGATGAACTCGCTGCGCGAGGCTCTCTTGATTGGGTACATTGGGCGCATTATTCAGGAGACACCCCATGGCAGTCAGTCAAGACAGGGACAAAGCGGGTTCCGGCGCAAGCGACCACTACCCGGCGATGCACCGCGGCTTTCGCTGGCCGCGGCCGGAACGCTTCAACATCGCCGAAGTGTGTTGCCGGCGCTGGGCGCTGGGCGGCAAGGGCGCATCGAGTGGTCCTGAAAGCATAGCAGTCATCGACCATTCCACGATGGGGAGTGGCACTGTTCATACATTTTCTGAACTGCAGGAGGCCGCCAACCGACTCTCGAACCTGCTGCTCGCACAAGGCGTGCGCCGGGGCGACCGGGTGGCCATCGTGCTGCCGCAGCGCTTCGAGACGGCGGTGGCCTATGTCGCGGTACTGCAGATGGGCGCGGTGGCGATGCCGCTGTCCATCCTGTTCGGCCCCGAAGCGCTGGAATTCCGGCTGCAGGACAGTGAGGCCGTGCTGGCGGTTTGCGACGAGGCTTCGATCGGCGCCGTGCAGGGCGTGCGCGCACGCTGCCCGCAGCTTCGGACCGTGGTAGGCCTTGGGGCGGCCACGGACGCTGACCTGGACGCCGCGGCGTCCATGCGGGGCGCGTCGCCCGATTTCGATCTGGTGGAAACCCAAGCCGACGATCCGGCGGTGCTGATCTACACCAGCGGCACCACCGGCAACCCGAAGGGCGCGCTGATTCCCCACCGCGCGATGATCGGCAACCTGAGCGGCTTCATCTGCAGCCAGAACTGGTTCGGGTTTGACCCGGCGGCGTATCCAACCCTGGCCGATGTGGTGGCCGTCGGGTCCGCCGAACCGTCCGTGCGGCCATCATCGCAGGCGGTGTTCTGGTCGCCCGCCGACTGGGCCTGGACGGGCGGCCTGATGGATGCGCTGCTGCCCAGCCTGTACTTTGGCCGCCCCATCGTCGCGTACAACGGCCGCTTCAGCCCAGAGTTGGCGTTTTCGCTGATGCAGCAGCACGGCGTGACCCATAGCTTTCTTTTCCCGACCGCGCTCAAGGCCATGATGAAGGCCTACCCCGAGCCGGCAAAACATTTCGCGGTGCACCTGCAGGGCCTGATGAGTGCGGGCGAGGCGGTGGGTGACGCCGTCTTCAACTGGTGCCGCGAGCAGCTGGGCGTGACGGTCAACGAGATGTTCGGCCAGACCGAGATCAACTACATCGTGGGCAACTGCGCGGTCCAGTGGCCGGCCAGGGCCGGCAGCATGGGCAAGGGCTACCCAGGCCATCGCGTCGCAGTGATCGATGACGAAGGCCAGGAATGCCCGGTGGGCGTGCCCGGCGATGTGTCGCTGCACCGGTTCGACGTGCATGGCGACCCCGACCCGATCTTTTTCCTGGGCTACTGGAAGAACGAAGCCGCCACGGCGGGCAAATTCACCGGCGACTGGTGCCGCACCGGTGATGTGGCCGTGCGCGACGCCGATGGCTACCTCTGGTACCAGGGCCGGGCCGACGATGTGTTCAAGGCGGCCGGCTACCGCATTGGCCCCGGCGAGATCGAGAACTGCCTCGTCAAGCACCCGGCGGTGGCCAACGCGGCCGTGGTGCCCAAGCCGGACCGGGAGCGCGGCTCGCTGGTCAAGGCCTATGTCGTGCTATCTCCTGAAACAATAGCAAAACGTGACCATTCTGCGCTGGGAAGGATGCAGTTTGAGCAGGAACTGGTCGCAGAACTGCAGGCCCACGTGCGCGGCCAGCTCGCGCCCTACGAGTACCCCAAAGAGATCGAGTTCATCGACGCACTGCCCATGACCACCACGGGCAAAGTGCAGCGGCGCGTGCTGCGGCTGCAGGAGGAGGCCAGGGCGCGGGGCGACACGAACTGAAAACCCGGCGACAGCGCGCTCGCGTCTGAGCCCGTAAACTGGCCGCCCGTTCGCCCACCATCCCCGACATTCAAGCCGATACCACCGATGAACACCATCCAACTGGGTCAAAGCGACCTGCACGTCACCCCGATCTGCCTCGGCACCATGACCTTCGGCGAGCAGGTCGATGAGGCCAGCGCCCACGCGATTCTGAACCGCTCGCTGGAGCGCGGCGTCAACTTCATCGACACCGCCGAGATGTACGCGGTGCCGGCGCGTGCCGAAACCTGTGGCGCCACCGAAACCATCATCGGCAACTGGTTTGCGAAAAACCCTGGCGTGCGCCAGAAGGTGGTGCTGGCCACCAAGGTCGCGGGCCCTTCGCGCGGCATGCCCTGGATCCGCGCCGGCGGTGGGATGACGGCGGCCGACATCGGGGCCTCGTGCGACGCCAGCCTGCGCCGGCTGCAGACCGATGTGATCGACCTGTACCAGATCCATTGGCCCGAGCGCCACGTGCCGGCCTTCGGCATCGTCTATTACGACCCGACCAAGGAGAAGTCCGAAACGTCCATCCGCGAACAGCTGGAGGCCCTGGCGGTCCTGGTCAGGGCCGGCAAGGTGCGCCACATCGGCCTGTCGAATGAAACGCCGTACGGTGTGCACGAGTTCCTGCGCCTGGCCGAGCAGCACGGTCTGCCCCGCGTGGCGAGCATCCAGAACCCGTACTGCCTGATCAACCGGACCTTCGAGAACGGTCTGGACGAAACCTGCCACCGACTGGGCGTGTCGCTGCTGGCCTACTCGCCGCTGGGCTTCGGCCTGCTGACCGGCAAGTACGACGCCACCGGCATCGCCTCGCCCGAGGCGCCTCAGGGCCGCATGGCGAAGTTCGAATCGATGAAGAAGCAGCGTTGGGGCCGCCCGGAGGCGCTGGTGGCCGCGCGTCGCTACAACGCCCTGGCCCGCGAGCACGGCCTGACGCCCTCGCAGCTGGCGCTGGCCTTCTGCTACACCAAGTGGCAGGTCGCCAGCACCATCATCGGTGTCACCTCGCTGGCGCAGCTCGACGAAGACCTCGACGCATGGGGCACCACCCTGTCGCCCGAGCTGCTCAAGGCGATCGATGCGATCCGTTGGGAGCTGCGCGACCCGGCGCTTTAAAGTGGACTAGAGCGGCGCACGCGCGTCAGAGTTCTGCGCAAGCCGTACTCAGACGGCAACGGCACCGGGCCTACTTCCCGTCTGGTGCCGTCATCGCCTTCACAAACAGGCCGAGAACCTGCAGGCCGCCTTGGGTGATTTGTGCCGTGAAGTTTGCAGGCTGAATATCGATATAGGCGTCCGCAGGCGCGTCTGCGCCTTGGGCTGCGCGTCCCAGGGCGCCCAGCAGGCCCGATCCCCGCGCATTGGTGCCTTCACCCTTGACACCCGAGAGTTCGAGTCCGCGCACGGGCACCGCCTTGGTGAGTGTGAACAGGTTGCGCGAACTGGGCAGGCCGCTCAGGTTGACCCCGTTGACGAAAATGGCCGTGCCATCTTCCACGAAGCGCGGCAAGGGGTCGGTCTCGAACTCCCAGGAGGCGGACTTGAGGATCATGTTTCCATACTGCGCCGACGAACCCCAGCCCTTGCCTTTCTGCTCGATCATGGAGACCGTCATCCGCACCGCCAGCAGGGGCGCCTGCAATGTTTTTGCAGCTGTAGCACTGCCCAGCACCAGGGTCATTCCCCGCAGGGACTGACCGCCGTCGCCGGGGAGCCACTTCTTGTCGATCAGGCCGTTCAGGATGATGGGCAGCCCTTTCGCCGAGACCAGCATGTTGACCGCCATGTGCTTGTCCTTGCGCACACCGGTCTCAATGTTGTCGATGAATGGCGAGGCGGTCCCCGCCTTGCGGATTTCCTGGAAATTGGCGTTGGCATCGAGTTCGGATTGCGGCACGACCTCGATGCCAGCGGCCTTCAGGTCTGCGACGAAGCCGTCATACAGCTTGTCAGCCACCGTTTGCAGAAGGGCAGCATCGACGCCGCGGGTCTGCGTGAAATAGGTGGCGCTTTGTGCCTGGAACATTCCAAAGCTGCCAGCCGACCGTTCAATGCCCTGGTCGCGCACGAACTGGATGAAGAACGACGAAATGGCGACACGCTTGTTGGCGCCCAGGCCTCCGGATTCCTGGGCCTTGACGTAGTCCGCGACGGAAAGTGCCTGGTCGGAAGGCGGTGTTTGGGCAAACGCAAACGTCGCGAAAGCGCTGAATGCAAGTGCAACTGTCGCTTTGGAGAACTTCAGCATGGGGGCCTCGTGGGTGTCAAAAAGTGGTTCAAGCAGGTCGTTTGACCCATTGGTGTCGATGCATAGGGGGTCTGCGATATCCGCAGAAAACTTGCGCCGCGGTTTCAGCATAGCCCGATACCCTTTGGAATGAAAACACCTCAAACAGGGGGGCGTTTGCAGCGCCAAGGCGTCGATCGATCCGCGAGGCTGGCCAACCGAAGCTTTGACGGGTACGAAGTGGCCCCTCGTGGTTGTGGAAAATGCGCCGATATGGCCAAAAAGGATCACGTCTCCGAAACCCCCGCCACCGCGCTGCTCAAGGCGAACCGTGTGGCCTTCACCGAGCACCCGTACGAGTACCTGGAGCACGGCGGCGCGCAGCACAGCGCGGAGGTGCTGGGCTGGGACCCGTTTGCCGTCGTGAAGACGCTGGTCATGCAGGACCAGGACGCCAGGCCGCTGCTGGTGCTGATGCACGGCAACCGCAAGGTGTCGACCAAGAACCTGGCGCGGCAGATCGGTGCCAAGTCGGTCGAGCCCTGCAAGCCCGAGGTCGCCAACCGGCACAGCGGCTACCTCGTGGGGGGCACCTCGCCGTTCGGCACCCGGCGGACCATGCCGGTGTTCATCGAAGAGAGCATTCTGGCGCTGCCGAAAATCCTGATCAACGGCGGGCGGCGCGGCTACCTGGTCGGCATCGACCCGCAGGTCTGCGTCCAGGTGCTGGGCGCGCGGCCCGTGCAGTGTGCGCTCGTAGAGTGATCACCCCCTTGCGACGCTGGCAAAATGGCGCGCTTGCCTAGGAGCACCCTTTGGAAACCCTGTATCCCCTGCTCGCGGCCGTGGCCGCCTACCTGGTCGGTTCGCTGAGTTTTGCCGTCATCGTGAGCCGCGCCATGGGCCTCAACGACCCGCGCACCTTCGGCAGCAAGAACCCCGGCGCCACCAACGTGCTGCGCTCGGGCAGCAAGCCGGCGGCGGTGATCACGCTGCTGCTCGATGCGGCCAAGGGCTGGCTGCCGGTGATGCTGGTGCGCTGGTTTGGCCCGTCCGTCGGTCTGGGCGATGGCACGGTGGCGCTGGTCGGGCTGGCGGCTTTCCTGGGACACCTGTACCCGGTGTTTTTCAAGTTCGAAGGCGGCAAGGGCGTGGCCACGGCGCTGGGCGTGCTGTTCGGCATCAGCGGCTGGCTCGGCCTGGCCACCGCGCTGACCTGGCTGATCATTGCGTACTTTTTCCGCTACTCCTCGCTGGCCTCGCTGGTGGCCGCGGCCTTTGCGCCGGTCTATTACCTCTTCGGCGACCGGGTGGCCTGGTATGCGGACAAGTCGATCACGCTGGCCCTCTTCGTGATGGCCATGTTCCTGGCCTGGCGCCACCGCGAGAACATCAACCGCCTGCTGGCGGGCAAGGAATCGAAGCTGGGGTCCAAGAAGTGAGCGAGCTGCGCCGCCTGCATGTCGCGGCCCGCTACAGCGAGGCCGCCGTCTTCAACGGGGTGGTGTACCTGGCCGGCATGGTGCCCGAGTGCGACGCCACCGACATTGCTGCGCAGACGGCCGATGTGCTGGCCCAGGTGGACCGTCGCCTGGCCGAGTGCGGCAGCGACCGCACGCGCATCCTGCGCACGCAGATTTTCCTGGCAGACATTGCCGACATCGGCGCGATGAACGCCGTCTGGGACGCCTGGGTGCTGCCCGGTTCGGCGCCGCCGCGGGCCACGGTGCAGGCCGCGCTGGCCGACCCAGGCTGGCGCATCGAGGTCGTGGTCACCGCGGCGGTGGCGCCAGATCAGTCCTGATTTGATAGCTGAATGTGACCATCCGACGCTGGGAAGTGGCCAAAAAGACTCGAAATTAGCTTAATAGCGCCGCTCCAGCACCATCTGGTCGTTGTCGCGGCGCATCTGGAAGCGGTTCAGGTAGCTGTTGCCCAGCAGCACGAAGGGCATGCCCTGGGGCGTGACGACCGCGTCCACGTCGTACACCTCCACGTCGCCGATCCGCACCGACGCCAGTTTCACGCGCCAGCCCTGGGCCAGGCCGTTCGCGGTGCCAACCCGCACGGGCTGGCCGTCGCGGTAGGCGAGTCCGATGCGCTCGGCGTCGCTCACGCCCATCGCCACCGTTGAGGCCCCGGTGTCCACCATGAACTGCACCGGCCGCCCGTTGATGCTGCCGGAACCCATGAAATGGCCGCCCCCATCAGCCGGCAGCGAGATCCGCCCGCTGCTGGCCTGGCCGCGCTCACCCAGGCTGGCCGGGGATTCCCCGAGGCGCAGCGTAAGGCGCTTGCCGCCCACCTCCACGACGGCCGCGTCGCTGCTGGTGGACACGACCCTGACGCCTTGCACCGTTTCGCCGACCGCCACGCTGCGCGGCGCGCCGCCATCGATCATCAGCAGGGCCCGCGAGCCCAGCATGCCTTGCAGCGCGACAGATTGGGCCCATGCGCCGCTGGCGAGGGCGGTGACCAGCCCAACAGCCCACACGCACCGGGCGGCAAGGGGGAGGATGGCGCGAGCCCGACCCGAAAGGGGCGCCTGCCTTGCAGGGCCGGCGCTGCACGCCGGGTGGCAGGCGTGGGGCATGCCGCTTCAGTCCCGGAAATTGTCGAAACTCAGCGGAATGTCGGTCATGTCCTTGCGCAGCAAGGCCATGGCAGCCTGCAGGTCGTCGCGCTTGGCGCCGGTGATGCGCACCGATTCGCCCTGGATCGAGGCCTGCACCTTCATCTTGCTGTCCTTGATCAGGCGGGTGATCTTCTTGGCGTCGTCGGAGGCGATGCCGTTCTTGACCTTGATGACCTGCTTGACCTTGTCGCCGCCGATTTTCTGCACGTCGCCCATGTCGAGGAAGCGCACGTCCACGTTGCGCTTGGTGAGCTTGTTGCGCAGGATGTCCTCGATCTGGGTCAGCTGGAAATCAGCGTTGCCGATCAGGGTGATCTCCTTGTCCTTGAGCTCGATGGCGGCCGGAGTGCCCTTGAAGTCGAAGCGGGTGGCGATCTCCTTGGCCGTGTTGTCGACCGCGTTTTTCACTTCGGGCAGGTTGGGTTCGCAGACAGCGTCAAAAGAAGGCATGGGGGACTCGTTACGGAAAGTGGGCAGTGCGACAATTCTCCCATGATCGCCGAGCGAAATGTACCCCTGCAGTCCTGCAACAGCTTCGGCATCGTTGCGCGGGCCCAGACCCTGGTTCGGGTGCGTCAGCCGGCCGACGTGCAGGCCGTGCTGGACGACCCGGAACTGGGCCCTGCGCCCAAGTTTGTGCTGGGCGGCGGCAGTAACATCGTGCTGACCGGCGATGTGCGGCCGGTGGTGCTCAAGGTCGAATTGACCGGCCGCCGGCTGGTGGCCGACACGCCGAAGGCCTGGATCGTGGAGGCCGGCGCTGGGGAGAACTGGCACGACTTCGTGGCCTGGACGCTGGAGCAGGGCTGGCCTGGGCTGGAGAACCTGGCGATGATCCCCGGCATGGTCGGGGCCTCGCCGGTGCAGAACATTGGCGCCTACGGCGTGGAGGTGCAGGACCGCTTCGAGTCGCTCGATGCGGTGGACCTGACGACCGGCCAAGCTTTCACCCTGGATGCGGCGCAGTGCGCCTTTGGGTACCGCGATTCGATCTTCAAGCACGCCAGCAGCGGCCCCAACGGCCTGGGGCTGGCGGGCAAGGCGCTGATCCTGCGGGTGCGTTTCGCTTTGCCCAAACCCTGGAAGGCGGTGCTGGGCTATCTGGACCTGGAGCGCAAGCGCACAGAGACCGGCATCGAGGCGCCGTCGGCCCGGCAGATCTTTGACTGGGTCTGCGCGATCCGGCGCGCCAAGCTACCCGACCCAGCGGTCATCGGCAACGCCGGCAGCTTCTTCAAGAACCCGACCGTCACGCCCGAACAGTGCGCCGACATCATCGCCCGCGACCCCAAGGTGGTGCACTACCCGATGCCCGACGGCAGCATCAAGCTCGCCGCGGGCTGGCTGATCGATGCCTGCGGCTGGAAGGGCAAGAGCGTCGGCCAAGCGGGGGTTTATGAAAAGCAGGCTCTGGTGCTGGTGAATCGCGGTGGGGCCACGGGCGGGCAGGTGATGACCCTGGCCCGGGCGATCCAGACCAGCGTGTACGAGCGTTTCGGCATCCGGCTGGAGCCGGAGCCGGTGGTGGTGTAGCGTGCCCGGGTATCGGGCCGCATGGACTTCTTTTGTTCAACGTCTTTCAGGAAGAAACATGAGCATTCGACTGAGTTCATGGTTGCGTGGCGCAACGCTGGCGGGCGCGTTGCTGGCCGCCGGCTGCGCGGGTTTCAACGCGAGCACACTGCAACCCGGTGTGTCGACCTTGCCGCAGATCGAGGCGGCGTTGGGCAAACCGGCGATGGTCTGGAAGAACCCGGACGGCACTTCTCAGCTGGCCTATCCGTTCGGCCCTTCCGGCACCCAGACCTTCATGGTGTTCGTGGGTGCCGACGGCAAGCTCCAGCGCATCACCGGGGTGCTGAATGAAGCGCAGTTCGGACTGGTGCAGGCGGGCATGACGAAGGAGCAGGTGTTGCGCATCCTCGGGCCCTCCGGCGCGTTGTGGACGCAGACCTTTCCCCGGACGAACACCTTGGCCTGGACCTGGCTGTACTGCGCGCCGGGCAACTTCCAGAACTACTTCAACGTCATGTTCGATGTGGGCAGCGGCCTGGTGCGTTCGACCGGACAAAGCCCGGTCATGCTGGGACGCGAAGGCCTGACCCCTTCCTGCACCCAGACCGTCCTCGGCGCTTGAGGTTCGGGTTCACGGCGCGGAAGGCTCGCGCGAAAGCGCCTTTGACTTGCCATGAAAAAAGCCGCCTGACCGGCGGCTCCTGGCGGGCACGAAGATGAATCAGCCGCCTTTGCCGTCCTTGCGGCCGCCGTCCAGGCGAAGCATGTCGGCGCCGGAGCCCAGCGACAGCAGGCCCGTCTTGGCGTAGATACCCAGCTTCTGGCGCGTGTCCACGATGTCGAGGTTGCGCATGGTGAGCTGGCCGATGCGGTCCAGCGGCGTGAACGGCGCGTCTTCGACCTTTTCCATGCTCAAGCGCTCGGGCTGGTAGGTCAGGTTGGGCGACTCGGTGTTCAGGATCGAGTAGTCGTTGCCGCGGCGCAGCTCAAAGGTCACTTCGCCGGTGATCGCGCGCGCCACCCAGCGCTGGGCGGTCTCGCGGAGCATGATGGCCTGCGAGTCGAACCAGCGGCCCTGGTAGAGCAGACGGCCGAGCTTGCGGCCGTTGTCGCGGTATTGCTCGATGGTGTCTTCGTTGTGGATGCCGGTGACCAGACGCTCGTAGGCGGCGAACAGCAAGGCGAGGCCGGGGGCTTCGTAGATGCCGCGGCTCTTGGCCTCAATGATGCGGTTCTCGATCTGGTCGCTCATGCCCAGACCGTGGCGCCCGCCGATGCGGTTGGCCTCCAGGATCAGGTCGGCGGCACTGTCGAAGGTCTTGCCGTTCAGCGCCACCGGCTGGCCTTCTTCGAAGCGCACCGAGACTTCCTCGGCCTTGACCACGCAGTCCTCGCGCCAGAAGGGCACGCCCATGATGGGGTTGACGATGCGGATGCCGCTGTTCAGGTGCTCCAGGTCCTTGGCCTCGTGCGTGGCGCCCAGCATGTTGGAGTCGGTGGAGTAGGCTTTCTCGGCCGACATCTTGTAGCCGAAGCCGTTGGCCGTCATGAAGGCGGACATTTCGGCGCGCCCGCCCAGCTCATCGATGAACGCCTGGTCCAGCCAGGGCTTGTAGATCTTGAGCGACGGGTTTGCGAGCAGGCCGTAGCGGTAGAAGCGCTCGATGTCGTTGCCTTTAAAGGTGCTGCCATCGCCCCAGATGTTGACGTCGTCTTCCTTCATCGCGGCCACCAGCATGGTGCCGGTGACGGCGCGGCCGATCGGGGTGGTGTTGAAGTAGGTGACGCCCGCGGTCGAGATGTGGAAGGCGCCGCACTGCAGCGCGGCAATGCCTTCGGCCGCCAACTGGCTGCGGCAGTCGATCAGGCGCGCCTTCTCGGCGCCGTATTCCATCGCCTTGCGCGGGATTTCGTCGTAATCGGCCTCGTCGGGCTGGCCCAGGTTCGCCGTGTAGGCGTAAGGGATGGCGCCTTTCTGGCGCATCCACAGCAGCGCGGCGCTGGTGTCCAGGCCGCCGGAGAACGCGATGCCGACCTTTTGCTGGGCGGGAAGGTTTTGGAGAATCGTGGCCATGGTCGGGTCTCGGAAAGTAGGGCTCAGCCGAAGTGGCAGATGTAGTGGTAGGCGTCGTCCACGCGGATCTCAAAGCTGGAGTTGCCCGGTACGCTGAAGGACTCGCCGGCGCCGGATTTCACCCATGTGTCGCTCCCGGCCAACTTGTATTCGCACGAACCGGCCACGCCCTCCATGATCTCAGGCGCGCCGGTGTTGAAAGTCAAGGTGGCGGGCAGGATCACGCCCACGGATTTTTTCGTGCCGTCGGCAAAGGTGATGCCGTGGCTGACGCATTTGCCATCGAAATAGACATTGGCTTTCGTGGTGACGGACACGCCGTCGATGTGGGTGGTGGTCATGAAGTGCGAAAGAAGGATAAGGAATCGGCGAAACCCATGATTTTAGGTCCGCTGGCAGGTGTCAGCGCCGTTTCAGCCAGGCGTCGGCGTCAAAGCCGACCGTCACACCGTCGGGCCAGGCGACCACCGGGCGTTTGATCACGCTCGGGTGCGCCAGCATCAGGGCGCGGGCGCTGGCGGCATCGGACACCGCGTCACGGGTGGCCCCGTCGAGCTGGCGCCAGGTCGTGCCTTTTCGGTTCACCAGCCGTTCCCAGCCCACGTGCGCCAGCCACTGGTCCAGTTCAGGTTCTGGCACGCCTTGCTTCCTGAAGTCGTGAAAGACGTAGTCGATGCCGTACTGGCTCAGCCAGGCGCGGGCCTTCTTGACGGTGTCGCAGTTGGGGATGCCATAGAGGGTGGTCATCCGCCCATTCTGGCACGGTGCGGTCCGCGAATACCGTGCGGGCGCCGCGGGCCTTGGTGGGGGTGCGCGACAATCCGGGGTCCATGAAAACCTTATCCGACTGGCTCGTCCATTGCGAGCGCCTGCATCCCGTGACCATCGACATGGGGCTGGAACGCGTCAAAGCGGTGGCGGCACGCATGAACTTCGGCTTTGCATGTCCTGTCATCACCGTGGCCGGAACCAATGGCAAGGGTTCGACCTGTGCCATGCTGGAGGCGATCCTGTTGCAGGCGGGCTACCGCACGGGGGTGTACACCTCGCCCCATCTGGTGCACTTCGAGGAGCGCTGCCGCATCCATGGCGAGATCGCGCGGGCGCCCGACCTGATCCCGCACTTCGAGCGGGTGGAACAGGCCCGGGGCGACACGTCCCTGACCTATTTCGAATTCACCACGCTGGCCATCCTGAGCCTCATGGCGGCGTCCGGTCTGGATGTGGCCGTTCTGGAGGTGGGACTGGGCGGGCGGCTGGACGCGGTCAACGTCATCGACACCGACTGCGCGATCATCACCAGCATCGACATCGACCATACCGAACTGCTGGGCGACAACCGCGAAAGCATCGGCTATGAGAAGGCGGGCATCCTGCGCACCGGCAAGCCGGCCATCGTCAGCGACCCGATGCCGCCGCAAAGCGTGATCGACCGTGCCACCGAGATCGACGCGCCCCTGTGGCGCTTCGGGCACGATTTCAACTTTTCCGGCGACCGGCAGCAGTGGGCCTGGGCCGGGCGGGGCCGCCGGTTTGCCGGACTGGCCTATCCGGCCCTTCGCGGCGCCAATCAGTTGGTGAACGCCTCGGGTGTGCTCGCGGCGCTGGAGGCCCTTCGCGAAAAGTTGCCTGTGGCGGCGCAGGCCGTTCGCAATGGACTGGCGATGGTGGAGCTGCCGGGGCGCTTCCAGATCGTGCCCGGCCAGCCGACCCTGGTGCTGGACGTTTCGCACAACCCGCATTCGGTCGCGGCCTTGACCGCCAACCTGGATGCGATGGGCTATTACCCGACGACCCATGCCGTATTCGGTGCGATGGCCGACAAAGACCTGGCGCCCATGCTGGCGCGCGTCGGCCCGCTGGTGGATCGCTGGTATTTCACCGATCTGCCCACGCCGCGCGCGGCGCCGGCCCAGGCTTTGCTGGCCGGCTGGCAGGCGCTGCCGGGGCGCCGCGAGGCGCTGGCCAGTGTGCATGCGTCGCCAGTAGAAGCCCTGCGCGCCGCCATCGCCGCGGCAGACCCCGCTGATAGAATCGTCGTCTTTGGATCCTTCTATACCGTGGGCGGCGTTTTGCAGGACGGCATCCCGCGTCTCGATGCCAAACACCTGAACGCCTGAGTCCTTGCTTCATGGCATTTTTCAAGTTCCGATTCCCTGGCTCCCGATCCGACGCCGAAGCGGGGCATGTAGCGCCCGCGGAGAGCATCGAGGGCCTGCGCCGTCGTGCGCGCCACCGTCTGATCGGTGCGGCCGTGCTGGTGCTGGTGGCGGTGATCGGTTTTCCGTTGGTGTTCGACACCCAGCCCCGCCCGGTGGCCGTGGATGTGGCAATCCAGATTCCCGACCGCAACAAGGTCAAACCTCTGGCCGTGCCGTCCGCGGCAACGGATGCGGCGCCGAGTGTGGCGGGCCCGGTTGTCGCGGCTTCCGCGCCGGCGCGCGCAGCGTCGAGCCCTGCGGTGGCCGCTTCGGTGCCTTCGACGCAGGTGTCGGCGCGTGCCAGCCTGGATGCCCGGGAAGAGATCGTGGCGCCGGGTTCCGAGAAAAAGGCGGAGAAACCCAGCGTCAAATCGCCTGAGTCTGCTATTCATTCAGAAGCAAAAACCAGCCCTGCGGCGGCGCCGAAGCCCGAACCCAAGCCGGAGCCAAAAGCCGAAACCAAACCGCCCGCCGCCCATCCTGCCGATGACGGCCGCCGGGCGCAGGCCCTGCTGGAGGGCAAGGAGACCGCACCCGCACCGAAAGCCGCGGCGTCAGACACCGGTCGTTTCATTGTGCAAGTCGGCGCGTTCGCCGATGCCACCAAGGCGCGTGAGACGCGCCTGAAGGTGGAGAAGGCGGGTCTGACCACGTACACCCATATAGCGGAGACGGCCGAAGGCAAGCGAATCCGTGTCCGGGTTGGGCCGTTCACGAACCGGGCCGAGGCGGAAAAGGCAGCGGCGCGGATCCGTGGGCTGGATCTGCCCGCGGCCATTCTGACCCTTTGATCCGGCCGGATGCGTGACAGCCACGGATTGGTTCTTGCTGGCGGTGCTGGGGGCGTCGTTGCTTTTGGGCGCATGGCGCGGACTGGTCTACGAACTGATGTCGATGCTGGGTTGGATCGCCGCCTTCGTGTTGGCGCAATGGTGGGCGCCCGAAGTGGCACTGCGCCTGCCCATGAGCGGGGCCACCGAGCCGGTGCGATATGCAGCGGCGTTCGTGCTGGTCTTTGTGGCCGGCGCCTTTGCCGGCGGGTTGCTGGCCTGGATCACGCGCAAGCTGATCGAGGCCATCGGTCTGCGCCCGGTGGACCGTACGCTGGGCGCGGCGTTCGGGCTGGTGCGCGGCCTGGTCCTGTTGCTGGCGCTGGCTGTGGTGATGGACATGACGCCGATGAAGTCAAGTCCGTGGTGGCAGACTTCGACGGGCGCGGGGCTGCTGAGCACCGCGTTGAAAGGACTGCGGCCGGTGCTGCCTGAAGCCTTCGGGAAGTATCTGCCGGCCTGATTTTTTATGCGGCGCAGGCCCTTGCACCGCCGGTGCGAGTTCTGCGGCGAACGGGATGGAACTATGTGTGGAATCGTCGGCGTTGTCAGCAACGCGCCTGTCAATCAGCTGATCTACGACGCCCTGCTGCTGCTGCAGCACCGGGGCCAGGACGCTGCGGGCATCGTCACGCAGCTGGATCGCAAGTTCTTCATGCACAAGGCCAAGGGCATGGTGCGCGACGTCTTCCGCACGCGCAACATGCGCTCGCTGCCCGGGAGTTGCGGCCTGGGGCAGGTGCGCTACCCGACGGCCGGCAATGCCTACAGCGAGGAAGAAGCCCAGCCCTTCTACGTCAATGCCCCCTTCGGCATCGTGTTGGTGCACAACGGCAACCTGACCAACGCGCACGCCCTCAAGTCCGAGCTGTTCACCACCGACCACCGGCACATCAACACCGAGAGCGATTCCGAGGTGCTCCTCAACGTGCTGGCGCACGAGCTGGAGCGCTCGACCAAGGGCCTGCCGCTGACGCCGGCCGACGTGTTTGGCGCGGTCAGTGCGGTGCACCGGCGGGTGCGTGGCTCGTATGCCGTGATCGTGCTGATTGCCGGCCACGGCCTGCTGGCCTTCCGTGATCCCTATGGCATCCGGCCCCTGTGCATGGGCCATGGCGCCGATGGCACCACGATGTTCGCGAGCGAATCGGTGGCCCTGGAAGGGACGGGGCACCGGTTCGAGCGCGACCTGGCGCCGGGCGAAGCGGTGTTCGTGGAACTTTCCGGCGCCATCCATGCACGGCAATGTGCTGCCGCGCCGCTGTTGTCGCCGTGCATCTTCGAATTTGTCTACCTCGCGCGTCCGGATTCGGTGCTGGACGGCATCTCGGTCTACCAGGCGCGCCTGAATCTCGGCGAGACCCTGGCCAAGCGCGTGATCTCCACCGTGCCGCCGAACGAGATCGACGTGGTGATCCCCATCCCCGAATCCAGTCGCCCCAGTGCCACGCAGCTGGCGCACCTGCTCGGCATTCCGTACCGCGAAGGCTTCGTCAAAAACCGTTACGTCGGGCGCACCTTCATCATGCCCGGGCAGGAAGTGCGCAAGAAATCCGTGCGCCAGAAGCTCAACGTCATCGCCAGCGAGTTCAAGGGGCGTAACGTGCTGCTGGTCGATGATTCGATCGTGAGGGGCACCACGTCCAAGGAAATCGTCCAGATGGCGCGAGACGCCGGCGCCCGCAAGGTGTACCTTGCCAGCGCCGCGCCGCCGGTTCGCTTCCCCAACGTCTACGGCATCGACATGCCGACTTCCGATGAACTCGTGGCGCATGGCCGCAGCATCGAGGAGATCCGGCAGATCATCGGTTGCGATGCCCTGATCTACCAGGAGGTGGACGGCATGAAGAAGGCCATCGGCACGCTGAACCCGAAGCTGGCCAGCTTCGACGCGTCCTGCTTTGACGGCATCTACGTGACCGGCGACATCACAGCCGACGACATCGCGCGTCTCAACTCCGGCCGCCCTGGTGCTGAAGCGAGCGAGGAAGACAGCTCGCGCCTGGCGCTGCCCAACCCCAACAACGACGTATGAGCCAAGTTCCCCTGCCTCCCAACCTGCACATCAACACCCTGGCGGTGCATGCCGCCGTCGAGCGCAGCGCCTTCGGCGAAAACTCCGAAGCGCTGTACCTTACCAGCGGCTATGTTCAGCCCGATGCCGCCAGCGCGGCCGCGCGCTTCGGGGGTGAGGAGGAGGGCTACACCTACACCCGTTCCGGAAATCCCACCGTCACCAGCCTGGAACTGCGCCTGGCGGCGATGGAGGGCAGTGAGGCCGCCATGGCCACGGCATCGGGCATGGCGGCGATCATGCTCATGCTTTTCAGCCTGCTCAAGTCAGGCGACCACGTGGTGTTCTCGCAGTCGATGTTCGGGTCGACCATCAAGCTCATCGGCTCGGAATTCGCTCGCTTTGGGGTGGAATCGACCGTCGTGCCGCAGACAGACCTGGATGCGTGGCGCCAGGCGATCCGGCCGAACACCCGGCTGCTGTTTGCCGAAACGCCGACCAATCCGCTGACCGATGTGTGCGACATTGCTGCGCTGGCCGCCATGGCGCGTGACCAAGGCGCCTGGCTGGCCGTGGACAACTGCTTTGCCACTCCAGTGCTGCAACGTCCCCTTGCGATGGGCGCCGACATCGTGATGCATTCGGGCACCAAGTACCTGGACGGGCAAGGCCGGGTGATGGCGGGCGCCCTCTGCGCCACCGAAGTGATGGTGCGCGAACGCTTCCTGCCGGTCATCAAGAACGCCGGCATGGTGCTCTCGCCCTTCAATGCCTGGGTCGTGCTCAAGGGCCTGGAGACCCTGGATATCCGCATGCGCGCCCAGTCAGCGCAGGCGCTGGAACTGGCGCAGTGGCTGGAACAGCACCCCGCGGTGCAGCGGGTGTACTACCCTGGGCTGCAAAGCCACCCGCAGCACGACCTGGCCATGCGCCAGATGAGCGGCCTGGGTGGCGCCGTGCTGTCCTTCGCTGTCCGTACGCCGGCGGCCGATGAGGCGCGCGAACGCGCGTTCCACGTGCTCGACAGCCTGCAGGTGCTTTCGCTGGCCACCAACCTGGGCGACACCAAGACCTTGGCCTGCCACCCGGCCAGCACCTCGCACGGCAAACTGACCGAAGCACAGCGCCAGGCGGCGGGCATCGGTCAGGGCCTGATTCGTGTGGCGGTCGGGCTCGAGCACCTCGACGACATCAAGGCCGATCTGCTGCGCGGCCTGGACACCCTGTAGACCCATCATGACCCAAGCCCGCATCCGTACGCGTTTTGCCCCGTCGCCGACAGGCTTCATCCATCTGGGAAACATCCGCTCGGCGCTGTACCCCTGGGCTTTCGCCCGGGCCAACGGCGGCGACTTCATCCTGCGTATCGAAGACACCGATCTGGAGCGGTCCAGCCAAGCCGCGGTGGACGTCATTCTTGAGGGCATGGCCTGGCTGGGCCTGGACCCCGACGAAGGCCCCTTCTACCAGATGCAACGCATGGACCGCTACAAGGCGGTGCTGGCCGAAATGGTCGCCGCAGGGCAGGTCTATCCCTGCTACATGGGCATGGCGGAGCTCGACGCGTTGCGCGAACGCCAGATGGCTTCGAAAGAAAAACCTCGGTATGACGGCACCTGGCGCCCCGAACCGGGCAAGGTGCTACCGCCCGTGCCCGAAGGGGTCAAGCCCGTGCTGCGATTCCGCAATCCACAGGGTGGCGTGGTGGCCTGGGACGACAAGGTCAAGGGCCGCATCGAGATCAGCAACGACGAACTCGACGACCTGGTGATCGCCCGTCCGGACGGCACGCCCACCTACAACTTCTGTGTGGTGGTGGACGACATCGACATGGCGATCACGCATGTGATCCGCGGCGATGACCACGTCAACAACACGCCGCGCCAGATCAACATCTTCCGCGCGCTGGGAAAGGAACCGCCCGTCTATGCCCACCTGCCGACGGTGCTGAACGAGCAGGGCGAAAAGATGAGCAAGCGCAATGGCGCCAAGCCCGTGACCCAGTACCGTGACGAGGGCTATCTGCCCGACGCGATGGTGAACTACCTGGCGCGGCTGGGCTGGAGCCACGGCGATGACGAGATCTTCAGCCGGGCCCAGTTCCTGCAATGGTTCAGTCTGGATCACCTGGGCCGCAGCGCGGCGCAGTTCGACGAGGCCAAGCTGCGCTGGGTCAATGCCCAGCACCTGAAGGCCACAGATGACGATACGCTGGCCGCGCTGGTCGCGGTGCAGCTGCGCGGGCGCGGCATCGAGGTTGACGAGCGCCTGCCGCGCATCTGTGCGCTGTTCAAGGATCGTTGTGAAACCACCGTCGTGCTGGCCCACTGGGCGGCGGCGTTCTATGTGGACGTCACGCCCCATGCGGACGAGATGGCGCAGCACGTGACAGACGCAATCAAGCCTTCGCTGGCTTTGCTAGCGCAGAAGCTGGCGTCCTGCGCCTGGGAGAAGGCGGCGATTTCGGGTGCGATCAAAGAGGTTCTCGCGGCCGGGGGCCTCAAGATGCCGCAACTGGCGATGCCGGTACGTGTGCTGGTCATGGGGACTGCCCAGACGCCTTCGCTCGATGCGGTGCTGGAACTTGCCAGTCGCGAAAAAGTTGTGGCCTGTTTGCAGAAAGCGTGAAAAGCAGTCTATAATTCAAGGCTTCGATACAAGCGAAGTTGCTGATTTGATTGCAGGTCGGCAGTGACGCAAGTGCGGGGGTATAGCTCAGCTGGGAGAGCGCTTGCATGGCATGCAAGAGGTCAGCGGTTCGATCCCGCTTACCTCCACCACCACGTATCGACGGACAGATCCAAGGTTTTGACCCTATCGTCTAGAGGCCTAGGACATCACCCTTTCACGGTGAGTACCGGGGTTCGAATCCCCGTAGGGTCGCCAAGTTTGTAGCACTTGGCCATCGAAAGATGGCGAAGCTATCTACCAGGAGTGGTAGTTCAGTTGGTTAGAATACCGGCCTGTCACGCCGGGGGTCGCGGGTTCGAGTCCCGTCCACTCCGCCAAATCAAAACCCTAAGTAGTTGATCTACTTAGGGTTTTTTCATTGTCCGGCCGGGGAAAATTCTCCATCCCAACATCCCGCCCTACATCTCGGAAACGCTTGGGCGTGTCGCGGAAATGTGACGGCGCGTGACAGGCCGTGACGTCGTCGGCTCAGAACAGGCTCGTCGCTGCTCGGCGTAAACCGCTGTGCCACGTCCAAATTAGGCGTTGAGCACGACGGTAGGCGTAGGTTTCCAAAGTGTTGCGCCCCTGTTGGCCGTGCTTCGCGTTGCGCCAGTCTGACTCGTGGGCAACGATGGACGTGAGCGCCGCTTCCTTGAAGGTAATCGCTCTTGCCTGCGCAAGGCCTTCTTCAGTGCGCTTTCCCTTTCGCGGCGCTCCTGTACTGGGTCACAAGAAGCCCCAAACAGTTGATCTGTTTGGGGCTTTTTCATTTTCAGGACCGTCCTGACTCAGCCTCCAGAACCAATTTGTCCTTGCGCACCGGCAGGCTTGGGCGTGCTTCCCGGTGCCGCGACCGACCAGCTTCGCTTGCCAGCCGGGAAGGGCCTTCACGGCACCAGCACAGCCGCGCCATCGATGGCGCCGGTGCGCAGGGCCGCCATGGCGTCATTGGCGCGGTCCAGGGCGAACGGCGCCACATGGGTCGTGACCGGGTGTTGTGCGATCAGTGAGAAGAAGAGTTCGCCGTCTTCGCGGGTCAGGTTGGCCACCGAGCGGATGCTGCGCTCGCCCCAGAGCAGGCCGTAAGGGAATGAAGGGATGTCGCTCATGTGGATGCCAGCGCAGACGACGACACCGCCCTTGCGGGTGGTGCGCAGTGCGGCCGGCACCAGCGAGCCAACGGGCGCGAAGATCAGCGCGGCATCGAGTTCGGCCGGCGCGGGCGCATCGGACGGCCCGGCCCAGCAGGCGCCCAGCTTCCTTGCGAACTCGGCGCTTTGGCGATCGCCGCGGCGCACGAACGCGTACACCTGCTGCCCTTGCGACACCGCGACCTGGCAGATGATGTGCGCGGCCGCGCCAAAGCCATAAAGGCCCAGTTTCATCTGTCCCAAGACGCCGGACAAACGGTAGGCCCGGTATCCGATCAGTCCCGCGCAGAGCAGCGGCGCCGCATGAACGTCATCGTAGGCATCCGGCAGCGCGAAGCAAAAGCGTGCATCGGCCAGCGCGTACTCGGCGAAACCCCCGTTGCGGTCGTAGCCGGTGAACACCGGGGTGTCGCAAAGGTTTTCATGCTGAGCGGCGCAATAGGCGCAATGCCCGCAGGTGCCGCCCAGCCAGGGGATGCCGACACGGTCGCCGACGCGGAACCGGGTCACGGCCGACCCGAGCGCCACCACGCGGCCCACAACTTCGTGTCCGGGAACCATGCCGGGCTTGTGAGCGGGCAACTCACCGTCCAGGATGTGCAGGTCGGTGCGGCAGACGCCGCAGGCCAGCACTTTCAACAGCACATCGTGGGCGGCCGGCTCTGGCACAGCCAGATGGCCCAGTTTCAGGGGCTGCCCCGGCGCGTCCAGCATCATGGCTCGCATGCGGCGGTCCTTTCTTCATGTCGGCGCAGAGTGCCTGCCGAGCCTGCGCTCGTTCGATGTACGACGCTGACGAATGTGCCTGAATCCGGGCGGGCCGACTTTGCGCGTCCGCAAGGCTTCGCGATTCTGGCGCGCGGACCTTGGGTGGCAGCAGAACCCGCAGCCATCCGTGTTTGGGACCGGACCTTAGCGCCACAGGCGCAGAAGCCCGGTGGACAAGGAGGTGCCCAGCAGGATGATGACGCCGCAGCCGATCATCCAGGGCGTGATGGCCTCACTGAGGAAGACGCTGCCGTAGAAAAGGGCGAACACCGGCACGACGAAGGTCACGGTGAGCGAGCGAGCCGGACCGGCGGCTTCGATCAGGCGGAAATACAGAACGTAGGCCACGCCCGTGCAGAGCACGCCGACCACGAGCAGGGCCAGCCAGGCGGTCAGACTTGGCGTACGAGCGGGCCAAAAGAAAAGAGTCGGCAGCGCCAGACCCAGCGTGGCACCGATCTGGCTGCCTGTGGCGGTGACCAGAGATGGCAGCCCACCGAGGTAGCGCTTGGTGTAGCTGGCCGAGATGCCGTAGCACAGCGTGGCCAGCAGGCAGGCCGCGATGCCCAGGGCGGGCCCCCAGGTGTCCAGCAGGCCGGCTGCGGCTCCGGCCGGGCCGGCTTTGACACCGGCCTTGTCGGAGGCCAGCAGAGCGACGCCGGCGAAGCCGATGACCAGACCCAGGATCCGGGAGGCATCCGGTCGATCCTTGAGCCAGGCCCAGGCCACCAGGGCCCCGAACAAGGGCACGGTGGCGTTGAGGATGGCCGACAGTCCGGTGGTCAGATACAGCAGGGCAAAGGCAAAGCAGGCAAAAGGAAGGCCCGAGTTCAGCAACCCGACCAGAAATACCGCCTTCCAATGCTGGCGCAACTCGCGGCCGTGGCCCCGCATCAGCAACAGCGGCAGCAGGAACAGCGAGGCGATGGCGACGCGCACGCCCGCGGTCGGCAGCGCACCAAATTCCACCACAGCCAGCCGGGTGAACAGGAAGGATGAGCCCCAGATGGCCGCCAGCAGCACGAATTCGGCGAACCACGGGCGGGTGGCAGGGGGCGACCCGCTCACAGGACGCCTTCGATGCGCAGCAGCGCGGTCTTGCGATCGAGCCCGCCGGCATAGCCGGTCAGCGAGCCGTCGGCCCCGATCACCCGGTGGCAGGGAACGATGATGCCGATCGGGTTGCGCCCGACAGCGGCGCCCAAGGCCCGCACGGCCTTCGGTCGGCCGATGCGCGTGGCGAGGGTGCCATAGCTGGTGGTCTGGCCGAAGGGGATGGCGAGCAGCGCCTGCCATACGGCCTGCTGGAACGCCGTTCCGTGGCTCAGGTCCAGCGCAAGCCCGAAGGCATTGCGCCGCCCGGAAAAATAGTCGGCGAGCTGTGCGGCGGCCTGCCGCAACACGGGATGGTCGGGTGCCAGCGCCCAGGCGGCGGTGTCGGGCGTGTCGCGTTGCCCCCTCACGAACCAGGCGCCGGCCAGGCCGACGGCCGAGGTGGCCAGCAGCATCGGCCCCAGGGGGCTGTCGATACGGCTGCAAACGAGTGAATCAGGGTGTTTCATCATCAAAATGCCTTCATCCCAGCGTCGGCTGGTCATAGTTTGCTATGGAAATAGTATTTTCATTGGCATCGGGTGTGGGCCCCCGGTGCCAGGCGCGCACCACGGCATAGCTGCGCCAGGGCCGCCAGGCCTGCGACGCCTGCTCCGCTTCGCGCGCCGAATCGACACCGAGCGCCTTTTGCAGGGCGATGTCGCCCGCAGGGAAGGCGTCCGGCCAGCGAAGCGCGCGCATGGCCATGTATTGCGCGGTCCAGTCGCCAATCCCGGGCAGGGCCTTCAATGCGGCCAGGGTTGCGGGCACGTCGGCGTTGGCGTCCAGGGTCAGCCCTTGTTCGGCCACCGCCTTGGCCAGCGCCACGATGGCCCCCTGGCGCTGGCGCACGATGCCGAGCTGCCCCAGCGCGTCGCCACTGGCTTGGGCCAGCACCTCGGCTGAAGGAAACAGGCGGCTGAGTGCTGGCCATGGCGTCGGCAACGGTTCGCCGAAGCGCTCCACCAGACGTTGGCACAAGGTGCGCGCCGCGGCCACGGTGACCTGTTGACCCAGGATGGCCCGAACGCCCAGCTCGAACCCGTCCAGGCAGCCGGGCACCCGCAGGCCGGCCAGATCGCCGCCGGGCGCACCCGCTGCGTTCCGTGTCTCGGGCGACAGGCAAGCCTGGATCACGGCAGGGTCCGCGTCCAGGTCGAGCCAGGCGCGCACCCTCGAAATCACCAGCGGCAGCACCTCACCGAGCGAGTCGCTGACCTGCAGCAGCACAGCCGGTCGAGTGCAGTCGAAACGAGCCGTCAGCCAGCCGGTATGGCTGCGTCCGCCCGTTCGAAGGCGCAGCGTGCGCCCCAGCAGCGCATCGGAGGTGGCACCGGTCGCGAACTCCACGCTCTCGATGCTGCGCCGGGCCAGAAAACTGAACAGGGCGCCCACATCGTAAGGAGGCCGGTATCCCAGGCGGACCGTCACGCCCTGGCCCTCATGGGTGCGGCCTTCCCGGCGCAAGGCGGTCGGGTTCAGGCCGTAGTGCGCGGTAAACGCCGCATTGAAGCGCCGCAACGAACCGAAGCCGCTGGCCAGCGCGACGCGGGTGACCGGCAGGGCGGTGTCGGTCAGCAGCTGTTTGGCCGTCAGCAGCCGGCGGGTCTGCAGGTACTGGAGTGGCGACACCCCGAACTGGGCCTCGAAGATGCGTCGCAGGTGGCGGTCGCTCACGCCCAGGCGCGCGGCCAGCGCTGTCATGGGCGGTGTGGCATCGGACCAGGCCGCCGGATCGTCCAGCAACCGCGCCGCCTGGCGCGCCAGCATGCCCGATGCATCGTGGGTGGACCAGGTGGCCGGGCCGGGCGCCAGTTCGGGCCGGCAGCGCAGGCAGGGCCGGAAGCCCGCCTGCTCGGCCTGCGCCGCCAGGGTGAAGAAACGGCAGTTCTCGCGGCGCGGGACGCGAACCCGGCACACCGGTCGGCAATAGATACCGGTGGACGTGACACCCGTGAAGAAGCTGCCGTCGAAGCGCGCGTCGTGCGCTTTCAGCGCCAGGTAACGCGCATCATCGGCGGGGTCGACGGCAGGGTGGTTCATGCGGTCGATCGTACACGCGCCGTTGGCCCGGGCCAGCCGTTTCCGGACATCTGCAGACCCTTGGGCCGGCCTACAATCTCCACGGACACCATCACCATTTCAGGGAATCTCACCATGCAGCTGGCACCTTCCATCTTCAAGGCATACGACATTCGCGGCGTCGTGCCGTCCACCGTGGACGAAGCGGTGGCCGAAGGCATCGGCCGGGCATTTGGCACGATCGCCCGCAAGGAGGGCGAAACCACTGTGGCGGTAGGCCGCGATGGACGCCTGAGCGGCCCCTCCCTGAGCGGGGCATTGATGCGCGGGCTGGTCGCTGCGGGCCTGGAAGTGATCGACGTCGGCATGGTGACGACGCCGATGCTCTACTTTGCCGCCAACACGTTGTGCACCAGTGGCATCCAGGTCACGGGCAGCCACAACCCGAAGGACTACAACGGCTTCAAGATGGTGATGCGCGGGCGCGCCATCTACGGGGACGAGATCCAGGCGATCCACGCCATGATGGTGAACGAGACCTGGGTGCTGCAGGACGGTGGCTCGGTGCGCCATGTGGACGTGCTGGCCGCGTACCGCGAGCGCATCGTCGGCGACATCAAGCTGGCGCGCCCGATGAAGATCGTGGTCGATTCGGGCAACGGCATCGCCGGGGCGTCGGCGCCGGCCATCCTGCGTGCCATTGGTTGCGAGGTGATCGAGCTGTTCAGCGCAGTGGACGGCAACTTTCCCAACCACCACCCGGACCCGAGCAAGCCCGAGAACCTGCGCGACCTGATCCAGGCGCTGAAAGACACCGGGGCCGAACTGGGCCTGGCCTTCGACGGCGACGGCGACCGCCTGGGCATCGTGACCCGCGAGGGCAACAACATCTATCCCGACCGGCAGATGATGCTGTTTGCCCGCGATGTGCTCACGCGCGTGCCGGGCGGCACCATCCTGTTCGACGTGAAATGCTCGCAGCGGCTGGCGCCGGCGATCGAGGCCGCCGGTGGCGTGGCCCTCATGTACAAGACCGGCCATTCGCTGATCAAGGCGAAGATGAAAGCCATCGAGGCCGAAGGCAAGGCGGCGCCGCTGGGCGGCGAGATGAGCGGGCACATCTTCTTCAAGGAGCGCTGGTACGGCTTCGATGACGGCACCTACGCCGGTTGCCGCCTGCTGGAAATCGTGAGCCGCAGCCCGGATGCCAGCGCCGTGCTGGACAGCCTGCCGACCAGCTTTTCCACGCCCGAGCTCAATGTGCGATGCGCCGAGGGCGAGCCGCACAGGGTCACCGACGCCTTGCAGAAGGTCGCGACCGGGGCGCTGGCTGCAGCCGCCACGGCGCAGGGACGCGACCCGGCGCTGGCGCACATCAATACCATCGACGGCCTGCGCGTGGACTGGCCCGATGGCTTCGGCCTGGTGCGTGGCTCCAACACCACGCCGGTGCTGGTGCTGCGCTTTGAAGGCCACACGCAGGAAGCGATGCACCGCATCGAGGCCGACATGCTGGCCCTGCTGCGCAGCGTGAAGCCCGACGCGACCATCGAGGCCGCGGCGCACTGAGCGCTGGCTGAAGCGCGGGCCCCGCTTGCCGACCATGGTCCGCGCGCTGTATTCCTTTCTCACCTGGCTGATCCAGCCCCTGCTGCGGCGCAAGCTGGCGCGCCGGGCGGTGGCCGAACCGGGCTACGCGGTGGCGATCCCGGAGCGTTTCGGTCACTACACCGTGCCGCCGGACCAGGGGCGCGTCTGGATTCACGCGGTCTCGCTCGGCGAGACACGGGCAGCGGCGATTCTGCTGGCGCAACTGCGCGAGCAGATGCCGGGGCTGCGCCTGCTGCTGACGAACGGCACCGCCACCGGCCGCGCCGAAGGTGAAAAACTGCTGCGCCCGGGCGACGTGCAGGTCTGGCAGCCGTGGGACACGCCCGGTGCCGTGGCGCGGTTTCTGGATCACTTCCAGCCGGGCATCGGCATCCTGATGGAAACCGAGGTCTGGCCCAACCTGACGGCGGCGTGCGCGGCGCGCGGCGTGCCGCTGGTGCTGGCCAACGCGCGGCTGAACGAGCGCTCGTTCGTCAAGACACTGCGCCTGGACGGGCTCGCGCGCCCGGCGTATCGGGCGCTGGCGGCGGTGTGGGCGCAGACCGAAGGCGATGCAGCCCGACTTCGGGCACTGGGTGCGCCCGTGCAAGGCGTCTTTGGCAACCTGAAATTCGATGCCACGCCCGACCCGATGCAGCGGGAACAAGGCAGGATCTGGCGCACGGCGCTCGGACGACCGGTGATTCTTCTGGCCAGCAGCCGCGAAGGCGAGGAAGAGCTTCTTCTGAAGGAAATAAAAGCATTTCCCAGCGCGGAAAGGTCAAGGTTTGCTATCAATAGAGGACTGAATCAAAGCGCGCCGGGTGTCCAGTGGCTGATCGTGCCCCGCCATCCGCAGCGTTTTGACGAAGTGGCCGCACTGATCGGGCGGCACGGTTTCCCGGTTTCCCGGCGCAGTACCTGGGGTGCGATGCCGCCCGCCGCGACTTTGGATGCGGCGTCCGGCGTCATGGATGCCACCGCCATCGACACCGCGACGCTGGAGGACAGGCCATCGATCTGGCTCGGTGACTCCCTCGGCGAAATGGCGCTGTACTACAGCCTCAGCGATGTGGCGTTGCTGGGGGGCAGCTTTGCGCCCCTGGGTGGGCAAAATCTGATCGAGGCCGCCGCGTGTGGCTGTCCGGTCGTGATGGGGCCCCACACCTTCAATTTTGCGGAGGCGGCTGAACTTGCGCAGGCCGCTGGCGCCGCGCAATCGGTCTCGGACATGGAAGCGGGCTGCCGGGCCGCGCTGACCTGGGTGGCGGAACCTGCGCAGCAACGCGAACGGGCCGACGTGGCCGAGGCGTTTGCTGCCGCGCACCGGGGAGCTTGCGAACGCACGGTGCGGGCCATCAAGGACCTGATGGCCAAGGCGGATTGAGCACGAACCCGCTGGACAAGAAAAAAGCCGGGACGCGCCCGGCTTGTTGATTCTCAGATGGGGCCCGGCTATTTGACCAGCAAGGCGTTGATCTGCTCCAGATCCTCGGGCTTGAGCACGCCGGCGGCCTGGCGCAGTTTCAGGCTGTTTGTCAGCACGTTGTAGCGCTGGAGGTCCAGATCGCGCCGTGCCACGTAAAGCTGTGACTGGGAATTCAACACATCGAGGTTGATCCGCACGCCGACCTGGTAGCCCAGGATGTTGGCGTCCAGGGCGCTCTTGGTCGAGATTTCAGCCGTTTCGAGTGCCTTGACCTGACCCAGGCCCGACTTCACGTTGAAAAAGATCGCTCGCGTGCCTTGCACCACGTTGCGCTGCACGCCATCCAGATCGGCCTTGGCCTTGTCCTCCAGTGCCAAAGTCTGTTTGATCTGGTTTTCCACGGAGAAGCCGGCAAAGATCGGAACGTTCAGTGCCACACCCACGGTACCGGAGGTGGTCCGCGTGTAGAAGCCGGAGGTGGAGTTGCCGCCCGGATAGCGGGTGTTCCCGTAGCTGGCGGTCAGGTCCAACGTGGGCTTGTTGCCGGCATAGGCCTTCGCCGTTTCGAGTTTTGCAACATCCACCCCCAGGCGTGCCTGACGCAGTGTGGGATTGCTGACCTCGGCTTGAGAGACCCAATAGGCGTCGTCGGTGAGCGGGATTGCGGGCAGGACGACGGGGCGGGCCAGAGGTTTGGGCTCTGCAGCGGGCTTGCCGACCACCACTTCAAGCGCCAGCCGCTTGACCCGCAGATCGTTTTCGGCACCGATTTCCGCGGCCAGGATCAGGTCATAGCGGGATTCGGCTTCACGGCTGTCGGTGATGGTTGCGGTGCCCACCTCAAAATTGCGCTTCGCCGATTCAAACTGTTCTGCGACGGCCTTCTTCTGCTCGCGAATGAGAAACAGATTGTCCTGCGCGGACAACACGTCAAAGTAAGCCGTGGAAACGCGAACGATCAGGTCCTGCTCGACGGCGTCGAGCTGGGCCTTCGCGATATCCACCTGTTTGCGCCCCTGCTCGTAGGTGGCCAGATTGGCGGGGCGGTACAAGGGCTGGGATGCCGAAATCGACGCGTTTTCTGTTGCAAAGCTGGTGTCGATGACGATGTTGTTGCCCGTCTTGTTGTTGAACTGGGTCTGGGAGTAGCCGGCGGCCGCGTTCACCGTGGGCAGGATGGCCGCTGTGGCCTGATCCGCCTTGGCGATGCTGGCCTCGTACTGCGCCTTCGCCGACTGGTAGCCGGCGTCGTAGCCGCGCGCCGCTTCGTACATCTGCACCAGGTTCTGGGCCTGCGCCGATCCGCCGAAGAGGGTTGCCAGGGCAAAGGCAAGGGGCAGGGGGCGTGGCAGTTTCATGGGATTCTCCGGAAAAACGTCGGGCAGTACGGGTGGTGGGGCTCAGTAGCGGGGCACAGCAGGGTCCACTTCGCGGGACCAGGCATCGATACCACCCGCAATATTGGCCACGTGGGAAAAACCGTGGTGCTTGAGGAACGAGGCGACCTGCATGCTGCGCCCGCCGTGGTGGCACAGGCAGGCGACGGGGCGGCTGGCGTCAAGCTCGTTCATCCGCACCGGGACCGCCCGCATCGGGATCGCCTGCATCTCGAAACCGTCGGCTTTCAAGCTGGCCATCTGCCATTCGTGGGGTTCCCGCACGTCCAGCACGAGCGGCCGGCCGTGGGGCGCGACCGTTTCGAGCCAGTGAGCCAGATCCCGGGGATGAACCTGATCGATCATCGTGCGTTTCGCTCCTGTCCGCTCAGAACTTGAAGCGCGACGGCGCGACGAAATTCAGCAGTCGCGGCGCCACGGTGTCCCAGGGCGTCGTGGTTGTCCAGGTGGCCTCGCCGGTGCGGGTCATGAGGGTGGCAGTCATGGCCGGCTCGTCGCCCACAATGCCGATCAGGCGGCCGCCCACCTTGAGCTGGGCCAGCAGGACCTGGGGCACCTCGGCCACCGAGCCGCTGAGCACGATGACATCGAACGGTCCGTCGCCCTTGATGCCCTTGGCGGCGTCCAGCTCCAGCACTTCGACATTGTGAATGCCGGCCTTCTGAAGGTTGGCGCGCGCCATGCGGGCCAGTTCAGGCTCGATCTCGACGCTGACCACGCGCTGCGCGCGGTGCGCCAGCAGGGCGGCCATGTAACCAGAGCCGGCGCCGACCTCGAGCACCTTCTCATGCTTCTGGACGTTGGCGTCCTGCAGAAGACGCGCTTCGACGCGCGGCGCAAGCATGACCTGCCCGCGGGCACCGCCTTCGCGCAACGGAATCTCCATGTCCACGAATGCCAGCGCCTTGTGCGCCAGCGGAACGAAATCCTCGCGCTTGACCACTTCCAGCAGTTGCAGCACGTGGGCATCCAGCACATTCCAGGGCCGGATCTGCTGTTCGATCATGTTGAAGCGGGCGTGTTCCATGTCCATCTTGGTACTCCTAGGGGTATATTAACCGATTACCGCCAATTTTACCGGGCCGGGCTTTCTCCGGGCTGATGCGCAGCGCCCGCACCGAAGCGCCGGCGCATCCACTGCGCCAGATCATCCATGTAGCAGTACACCACTGGCACCACGACCAATGTCAGCAACGACGAGGTGATGACGCCACCGATGACCGCCTGGCCCATCGGCGCGCGTTGCTCTGAGCCTTCGGTCAGCGCGAAGGCCAGCGGCACCATGCCGAAGACCATGGCCAGCGTCGTCATCAGGATCGGGCGTAGCCGCACGCGCGCCGCCATCAGCAGGGCGGCGGAGCGCTCCATGCCGTCTTCGCGGGCTCGGATGGCGAAATCCACCAGCAGGATCGCGTTCTTCGTCACCAGGCCCATGAGCATCACGATGCCGATGATTGAGAACATCGAGAGCGAGGATCCGAACATCATCAACGCCAGTACCACGCCGATCAGGGTCAGCGGCAGCGAGGTCATCAGGGCCAGCGGCTGAAGGAAGCTCTTGAACTGGCTGGCCAGGATCATGTAGATAAACACGATGGCCAGCACCAGGGCGGAGACGGCGTAGCCAAAGGATTCCGCCATGTTCTTGGTCGATCCGCCAAACTGGTAGCGATACCCCGGCGGGAAGTTGATGGTCTCCAGGGCGGCCTTGATGTCGGCCGAGACCTCGCCGGTGGAACGGGTGACGACGTTGCCGTTGATGGCCACTTCGCGCGTGAGGTCGCGGCGGTTGATCTGGTTGGGCCCTGTGCCTTCGCGCAAGGTGGCCAGCTGGTTCAGTCGGACGATGCGGGGGCTGCCGTCGGCGTTGACCCCGGTGGTGAACGGCAGGCGCTCGAGGTCGGCCAGCGTGTCGCGGGATTCCGGCGACAGGCGCACGTTGACGTCGTAGGTCTGGTCATCGCTGGCGCGCCAGTTGCCCACGGTCTGTCCGGCCACCAGCGTGCGCAGCGGGCCCGCGATCTGGGCCATGCCCAGGCCGAGCTCGGAGGCCGCTTCACGGCGCACATCGACCTCGATGGTGGGCTTGTCGGCCTTGATGCTGGAGTCCAGGTCCACCAGGCCTGGCGTGGCTCGGATCTTGTCCATCACCAGCCGCGTCAGGCGGTCGAGCTCCTTGAGATCAGGGCCTTGCAGCGAGAACTCGATCTGCTTTTGTCCACCCACCGGATCAAGCAGGCCGACATGGGTGACGGTGACGCCCGGCACCTGCGCCAGCCGCGCGCGCAGGGCGGAGGAGACTTCGTCCACGCTGCGCCTGCGCTGGTTGCGGTCGACCATGCGGACATAGATGCTGGCGTTGGTCTTGCCCAGCGCATTGGCGGTGTTCAGCGTGGCCAGCGTGTAGTTCACTTCGGGGAACTCGCGGATGATGGTCTCGACCTGGCGCGCCTTGGCTTCCGTGACCTCGAGCGAGGAACCCACCGGGGTGTAGAAGTTGACGGTGGTCTCCGAGAAATCCGACTTGGGGACGAACTCGGTGCCCAGCAGCGGCACCATGACGACGCTCACCACGAAAACCCCGGCGGCCAGCCCCATGGTCGCCAGCCGATGCCGCAACGACCAGTCCAGGATGTCGTGATAGATGTCGGCCATCCGGTCGGTCGAGCGGTCGAAGAAGCCGGTGACCCGGCCGATGGTCTTGTCGTACAGCGTCACCGGCGCATGGGGTTTGCCATGGGCTTCGATGCTGGGGTCATGCCAGACAGAGGACAGCATCGGGTCCAGCGTGAAGCTCACGAACATCGAGATCAGCACGGCAGCGACGATGGTGATGCCGAACTCGTGAAAGAACTTGCCGATGATGCCGCCCATGAAACCGATCGGCATGAACACCGCCACGATGGACAAGGTGGTGGCCAGCACCGCCAGCCCGATTTCCTGCGTGCCGTCCATGGCAGCGTCATAGGGTCGCTTGCCCATCTGCACGTGTCGCACGATGTTTTCCCGCACCACGATGGCGTCGTCGATCAGCAGGCCCACGCACAACGAGAGCGCCATCAGCGTGATCATGTTGATGGTGAAACCGAACAGGTTCATGAACAGGAAGGTGCCGATGATCGAGATCGGCAGGGTCAGCCCGGTGATGACGGTCGATCGCCACGAATTCAGGAACAGGAAGACGATCAGCACGGTGAGCAGCGCGCCTTCGATCAGGGTGCGCCGCACGTTGTCCACTGCCACGCGGATCGAGCGCGAGCCGTCAAAGATCGGAACCAGGCGCACGCCCGGTGGCAGTTGCGGCTGCAGTTCAGCCACCGCCTTGGCCAGGCCGTCGACGACGCCGATGGTGTTCTCGTCCTGTGCCTTCTGGATGGAGAGCAGCAAGGTGCGCTGGCCGTTGTAGAGCGCCAGGGAGTCGATCTCCTGGGCGCCGTCCGACACCGTCGCGACCTGATCCAGGCGGATCGGCGCGCCATTCTTGCGCCCGACGATGATCGATCCGAAATCCTCCGGCCGGCGCATGCGCGCGTCGATCTTGACCACACGCTCCTGCGCCAGCGAGCGCACCGCGCCCATGGGCAGATCCTGGTTCTCGTTGCGCACTGCGTTGGCCACCTGTTCGGGCGTGATGCCCTGCGCCTCCAGCGCCTGGGGCTTGAGGTACAGGTTGATTTCCCGCTTGGTGCCACCGACCAAGGTCACCGCACCGACGCCGCGCACGTTCTCAAGGCGTTTGCGCAGCGTCTGGTCGGCCCAGTTGGTCAGTTCCACCGCCGACAGCGGCCGACCCCGTGTGCCATCCGGCAGCACCGCCAGCGACCAGATCGCCTTGCTCGCCGGGTCGAAGCGCAGCACCCGTGGCTCCTTGACCTCGGTGCGCAGGTTCGGGCGCACGGTGGCCACCTTCTCGCGCACGTCTTCGGCCGCCTTGCGTCCGTCGATGTGCAGCTGGAATTCGATGATGACCACCGACTGGCCTTCGTAGCTGCGCGACGTCAGCGCGTTGATGCCGGCGATGGAGTTGACGGCTTCCTCGATCTTCTTGGTGACCTCGCTCTCGACGATCTCAGGCGAGGCGCCCGGGTATTCCGCCGTCACCACCACCACCGGGAAGTCGATGTTGGGGAACTGGTCCACCTTCAGGCGCTGAAGTGAAAACAGTCCCAGCACCACGATCGCCAGCATCACCATGGTGGCGAAGACCGGGTTCTTCAGGCTGACGCGGGTGAACCACATGGCGTCAGCGTGCCGTCGTGGGGCTGCTTGTGGCAGACGCGGTGGGAGCGGCAGCCGCAGCGGCAGTTGCGGCCGGCGTGGTCGCCGGTGACGCGCTCCCAGGCGGTGCCGAGCTTGCGTTGCTGGCCGGTCTTGTCGCGGTGAACCGGACGGCCGCGACGGCCCCGGTCACCACGACGGCGTCTTCCGGCAATCCACTGACGGCGACCATGGCGGCCCCGGCCACATCCCCGCGTGCGCCGGGCACCACGGACGTGTGGGCGATCTTGCCGTTCTCGACCACCTGCACATAGGGCTGCGGCTTGTCGGTGCGCAGGGCGCTGACCGGAACCGTCAGTGTGGTCAGGCGGCCCGTGCCCAGCATGCCCTCGGCAAACAGACCCTGGCGCAGGACGGTGGTGGGTTCCACGGCCAGATAGACCAGGATGCTGCGGCTGCCCGCCTGTGTGCTGGGGTTGATCCGTGCCACGCGGGCTTTCACCGGCTCGGCATTGCCCTCGATCTTCAGGACCGCGTTCTGCCCGACGCGCACCCGCGGCGCGTCGCTGGCGCTGACGGCGGCCTCCAGTTCGACGCGGCTGAGGTCGACGATCTCGATGATCCGCCCGTCGACCGGTACCCGCTCGCCCGGCTGGGCCAGCCGTTGCGAGACCAGACCACTGATCGGCGCCACCAGCACGGTATCGGCGAGCGTCTTGCGTGCCACGTCGGCAGCTGCCAGCGCGGCCTGGTAGCTGGCCTGCGCGCCACTGAGGTTGAAGGCCGAGGTGTCCAGTGCCGTCTTGGAGATGAAGCCCTTTTCCATCAGCGCCCGGTTGTTGTCGAACTGGCGCTGCGCGATGTCGATCTGCACCTTGGCCGCGTTGGCCTGGTCCTGCGCCTGGCGCAGCCGGGCCTGGTATTCGGTGGGCTCGATGCGTGCGACCACCTGGCCTGCCTTGACGGCGTCGCCCTCGCGCACGGTCAGTCCCTGCAATTCACCGGGCACCCGTGCCTTGACGAAGGCCGTCGTCACCGCCTTGAGCGCACCGGTCACCGGCAGGCCTTGTTCGAGTTCGCGGATCTGCGCCCGTGTCGTGTCGGTGGCAGCCAACTCGACGACCGTCACCGACTTTGCGGCAGCCGCCTGGGCCTGGGCCTGCTGCTGGGCCTTGCGCGCCGACAGCACGCGAGCCGCAAGGCCGGCGACCAGAAGGACGACGACAGCGGCCACGATCCATTTCCACCAGCGCTTCATGCGTTCGGCTCCTTGAGCAGCCCGCGCACCATCAGGTCGGCGTGCTGGGCAATGAATGTTTCGGGGTCAATGGCGGCAGCCGCACCGCAACAGGGCGCGAGCGAGTGCTTCCACATGACCAGAAAGATCAAGGGGGCCATGATGACGTGCACGGTGTGGTGCAGATCGACCGGACGGAACTCGCCGCGGTCGATGCCGCGCTGCAGCACGCGGCGCACCAGTTCCGTGCCCGGAACGACCACTTCTTCCTGATAAAAGCGCGCAAGTTCAGGGAAGTTGCTCGCTTCGCTGATGATCAGCTTGGAAATGCCGGATGCCTTGGTCGCGCCGTACCGCGCCCACCACTGCTGCATCATGTGGGTAAGCAGTTCGCCGGTGGGGCCGTCAAAAACTTCGAGCTCCGAGGCGCCCTCGCTGACCGTGCGGGCCAGGTTCTCGCGCACCACCGCCTTGAACAGCTCTTCCTTGCTGGGGAAATACAGGAACAGCGTGCCTTTGGAGACCCCGGCACGAACCGCCACTTCTTCCGCGCGTGTCGCGGCGTAGCCCTTCTCCACGAACAGGTCAAGCGCTGCCTCCAGCAGTTCGCCGGGGCGAGCCTCCTTGCGGCGTTCGCGTTTGTGCGCTTCCAGAACGGGCGCAGCGGAAATGGGTTTACTCACCGGACTGTTTTTAATGACTGACTGGTTAGTAATGTAGCCGCTCCGGGCGCAGGCGTCAAGCCGCGAGGGTCGGCACTGAGCCCCGCCTGGCGATGGCGGGCCGGCAAACTCTTTTAAAGCTGCCCGGCTCGGAAAAACCAACAGAACCTGAATCGGTCCTGTTTTTGTAGCTGTCAGTGACCCCTCGGCGCCGGGATCGGGCCGAAAAGATCGGAAAAACTCAGTTGAACGCCGCGATCCCGGTGATCGCCCGCCCCAGGATCAGCGCGTGAACGTCGTGGGTGCCTTCGTAGGTGTTCACCACCTCCAGGTTCACCAGGTGACGGGCCACGCCGTATTCGTCGCTGATGCCGTTGCCACCCATCATGTCGCGGCTCATGCGGGCGATGTCCAGCGCTTTGCCGCAGCTGTTGCGCTTGAGGATGGAGGTGATCTCGACGGCGGCGGTGCCTTCGTCCTTCATGCGGCCCAGGCGCAGGCAGCCTTGCAGTCCCAGGCTGATCTCGGTCAGCATGTCGGCCAGCTTCTTCTGGATCAGCTGGTTGGCGGCCAGCGGGCGGCCGAACTGCTGGCGGTCCAGCACGTACTGGCGGGCTCGGAAGTAGCAGTCTTCCGCCGCGCCCAGGGCGCCCCAGGCGATGCCGTAGCGTGCGCTGTTCAGGCAGGTGAACGGGCCCTTCAGGCCCCGCACCTCGGGGAAGGCGTTTTCTTCCGGCACGAAGACTTCGTCCATCACGATTTCGCCGGTGATGCTGGCGCGCAGGCCGACCTTGCCGTGCACGGCCGGGGCCGACAGGCCTTTCCAGCCTTTTTCGAGCACAAACCCGCGGATCTGGCCGCCGTCGTCCTTGGCCCAGACGACAAACACGTCGGCAATCGGCGAGTTGGTGATCCACATCTTGGCGCCGGAAAGGCTGTAGCCGCCGTCGACCTTGCGGGCGCGGGTGATCATGCTGCCGGGGTCGGAGCCGTGGTTGGGCTCGGTCAGGCCGAAGCAGCCGATCCACTCGCCGGTGGCCAGCTTGGGCAGGTACTTCTGCTTGGTGGCTTCGTTGCCGAATTCATGGATCGGCACCATCACCAGCGAGCTTTGCACGCTCATCATGCTGCGGTAGCCGGAGTCCACGCGCTCCACCTCGCGCGCCACCAGGCCGTAGCACACGTAGTTCAGGCCGGCGCCGCCGTACTGCTCGGGGATGGTCGGGCCCAGCAGTCCCAGCTCGCCCATCTCGCGAAAGATGGAGGCATCGGTGGTTTCGTTGCGAAAGGCCATCTGCACGCGCGGCAGCAGCTTTTCCTGGCAGTAGGCGCGGGCAGCCTCCTGCACCTGGCGCTCGTCGTCGGTGAGCTGGGCGCTGAGGTGGAAGGGGTCTTCCCAGCTGAAGGTGTTCTTGGCGGTGGCCATGGCGTGTCTCCTCGATGCGACGGGGTGGGTGTGGAAAAAAGGGGGCGTCGAACGGGCCATTGTCGCGGCACCATGAATACCTGTCTAATATCAATTAGGTATTCATCAATACTAAATTCATATTCATGGAATTCCGCCACCTGCGCTATTTCCTGGTGCTCGCCGAAGAGCTGCACTTCGGCCGCGCGGCGCAGCGGCTGGCCATCTCCCAGCCGCCCCTGTCGCTGAACATCCAGCAGCTGGAGGCGTCGGTCGGTGCGCGCCTGTTCACCCGCAACAGCCGCGGCGTGCAGCTCACCGAGGCCGGGCTGGCCTTCGTACCCGCCGCGCGCGGGCTGCTGGAACATGCCCAGGCAGCCGCTCGGCAGGCCCGCGATGTGGACCAGGGCCTGGCGGGCACGCTGCGCATCGGCTTCGCGGGCACCATGCTGTACCGGGGCCTGCCGCAGATCCTGGCGGCGTTTCATGCGGACGAGCGCCGCCTGCGCGTGGTGCTGCGGGAGCTGAGCTCGCGCGAACAACTGGTCGAGCTTTCCCAGGGCCGCCTCGACCTGGCCTTTGTTCACACCACGCAAGTGCCGCCCGAGGTGTCGCAGATCCGGGTATCGCGGCAACCGTTCGTGGCCTGCCTGAGCGCCACGCACCGGCTGGCGTCGCGCAGCCGGTTGGGCTTGAACGAACTCGTCGGTGAGCCGCTTGCGCTGGTCTCGCGCCAGGTGTCCCCGGACTATCATGAACAGATCCTGGCCGCCTGCGCCGCCGCCGGCTTTGCGCCGGATACCCTGCACGAACTGCAACACTGGCTGAGCGTGGTCAGCCTCGTGGCGCAGGGGCTCGGCGTCGCCCTGGTGCCGCAAGCGCTCCATCAGTCGGCCATCGCCGGGGCGGTGTTTGTGCCTGTGGACGGTGAAGCGCCGACCTATGACACCTATTGCCTGTGGAAAGCCGATGCCGGCCGCCCGGCGCTGGAGGCCTTCGCCCAGGCGGTGCGCCAGGTGGCCGACCGGCAAGCCTGAACACCGGGCAGGGGTCATTTGGCGTCGATGCACTTCGCAGGGCGTCTTCGACACCGCGCTGCGAGTCGCGAACCCCGGCAAAACCCTGAAGGCTGCGTGCCCACGTAAATGTCCTATTGACAGGACAATAGAACCGTCGGACGATGGTGCGCATGACG
>Ga0268298_10000919_pt1 | contig 36442 bp, 27 predicted proteins | sample WWTPWeurt_MetaG_FD_194462 | JGI IMG/M metagenome (GOLD analysis project Ga0268298, IMG submission 194462) | Activated sludge microbial communities from WWTP in Nijmegen, Gelderland, Netherland - WWTP Weurt | ecosystem: Engineered > WWTP > Aerobic digester > Activated sludge | place...
AGAAGCCTACCGCCGCACCGGCCCCGTGCCCACCTGCCTGGAGCGGGATTTCAACATTCCCGATCTGGGGGATCTGGTGCGGGAGGTGGAGGTGATCGCCAGGATGCTGGATCGAGCGGAAACCCCCGTCGCAAGAGTGGCCTGACGCCCGCGTCCCCAAGCAATCAGATCGAATTCGCGGCCCAGGGGTTGAGAACCGGCACGCCGGTTCCCTGAAAATCCACCACGTTGCGGGTGACGACTGTCATGCCATGGACCAGTGCCGTCGCCGCAATCAGTGCGTCGCGTTCGCTGCGCTTGTCGGGCACGTGCAGCCGGGCACAGCGCCGTGCCACAGCCGTATCGACGGGTAGCGTTCTCGCTGAAAACTCGGGCAATACCTGCTGCTCCAGCCACATCCGCAGCTGGGCTCCTTGGCCTGGGTCCCTGCGCTCCAGGGCCAACACGCCCAACTCCAACTCCAGAAGGGTGATGGCGGACACAAAGAGCTCCGAAGCATCGACGCTTCTTGCCCATGTCGCGACGTTGGCGTCGGCCTTACCAACATGAATCTTGCGCAGTTCGGACACCACGTTGGTGTCGAGAAGGTACATCACGAGAGATCAGCGACCTGGGGCTCGATCCTGACCCGCGGCGGCTCAAACTCAAGCTCCGCAATACCCGGCATCGCCAGCGCATCGGCAATATTGCGCCGCTGCCTGGTTAGCCGCTGGTAGTCCTCGAAGCTCAACAAGACATGCGCAGGCTTGCCACGATCGGTGATGAACACGGGACCGCTCTTGGCCGCTCTTTTCGCACGGGTAACGTCCTGGTTCAGCTCCCGGCTGGATAAGGTTGTGATGGTCATAACCACACCTCCTCGGTAAACATGTAATGTAGCGACGTTACTACACAGCGCACCGACGCGCAACACGCTTGCTCAGCGCCCTACCCCCTACAGCAGATGCATCTTCTTCGCCGCCTCCCGCAACTCACCGCGGAAATCCGGGTGGGCGATGCCGATGAGGGCTTCGGCGCGTTGTTTGGCGGTCTTGCCCCGCAGTTGGGCGACGCCGTATTCGGTCACCACGTAGCTGATGTCGTTCTTGCCGGTGGTGACGTGGGTGCCGGTGGAGAGGGTGGGGACGATGCGTGACACGCTGTCGTCCTTGGCAGTGGCGGGCAGAACGATGAAGGCCTTGCCGCCCTTGGAGCGATTGGCGGCCCGCACGAAATCGGTCTGGCCGCCGGTGCCCGAGTAGGGCAGGAAGCCGTGGGTTTCCGAGCCGCACTGGCCGACGAGGTCGATCTGCATGGTGCCGTTGATGGCCATGAGGTTGTCGTTCTGCCCGGCCAGGTAGGGATCGTTGGTGAAATCGACCGGGTGCATTTCCAGCGCGGGGTTGCGGTGCATGAAGCGGTAGAGCTTGCGGTCGCCGAGGGCGAAGCTGGCCAGCATCTTGCCCCGGTGGCAGTTCTTGCGCTGGTTGGTGACCACGCCATTTTCCACCAGGGTCATGATGCCGCTGCCGATCATTTCGGTGTGGATGCCGAGATCGTGCTTGTCGGCGAGCTGGATCACCACGGCGTCGGGAATGCTGCCGTAGCCGATCTGGAGGGTGGCCCCGTCGGGGATGAGGTCGGCGACGTATTTGCCGATGGCCTCCTGCACCGGTCCCACCGGCGGCAGGCCGACTTCCAGGATGGGCTCGTCGCTTTCCACCAGGGCGGCCACCTGGGAAAGGTGAACGTGGCAATTGCCGTGGGCGAAGGGGACGTTGGGATTGACTTCCAGCACCACCGTCCTGGCGCGGCGGATGGCGGCCATGGTGTAGTCGGCGGCCAGGGAGAGGGAAAAATAGCCGTGCTGGTCCATGGGCGAAGCCATGGTGAAGACCACGTCGGCGGCCAGCTGTTCGCGGTCCAGCAGCATGGGCAGTTCGGAGAAATAGGCGGGGACGTAGTCGATCCAGCCCGCCTGGCCGCCAACGCGCGTGGCGGCGCTGAAGAAATAGGAGAGATGCCGCACGTGCTCCACGGTGGCCGGATCGAAGTAATCGAACTTGCGCAGGGGCAGGAGCTGGGCGACGGTGACGCCGAGGAATTCCTTGCGCTGGGCAGCCAGGGCGTTGAGCAGGGTGGGAGGTTCGCCCACGCCGGTGGGGACGACGATGCTCTCGCCGTTGCGCACCAGGCGGACAGCTTCTTCCGCCAGTCGGCGCTTTTCCTGGTATTCGTGCAAGAGTTTCATGGCGTGCCCCCTGGTTCTCCCTCGAGCCGGCCGCTGCGCCGGACAGTAGTGGCCCAGTATCGAACCCGCCCGCCGGCCTGTCAAACGGGGTTTTCGGTGAAGATGCCGCAGCCATGCACCAAGGCGCCGCTTTGGCTTATATTGACGGTTGCATCGCCAACACCTTCAACACCGTTTTCCCCAGGAGATTCCCCATGCGCCTCATCCGTCTTGCCGCCGCCGCCCTCTTCGCCACCCTGCTCAACGTCGCCCAGGCCGGCAGCCTGGCCGATCTCACCTCCGGCGAGGCCAATTCCGGCCTCAAGGAGGCCCTGAGCACCGGCGCCGAGTTTGCCGTCACCAGCCTGGGCAAGGAAAACGGCTTCCTGGGCAACAAGAAGGTCAAGATTCCCCTGCCCGAATCCCTGGAAACCATCGAAAAGGGCCTGCGCGCCCTGGGGATGGGCAAGCAGGCCGACGAGCTGGTGGTGACCATGAACCGGGCCGCCGAAAAGGCCGTGGTCAAGGCCAAGCCCATTCTGGTCAATGCCATCAAGAGCATGAGCGTGCAGGACGCCAAGGGCATCCTCACCGGCGGCGACGATTCGGTGACCAAGTTCTTCCGCAAATCCACCTCGGAACAACTGGCGGTGGAATTCCTGCCCATCGTCCAGGAAGCGACCAAGAAGGTCGATCTGGCCAAGAAGTACAACAAGTTCGCCAAGAAGGGCGCCAGCCTGGGCCTCATCGACAAGAAGGACGCCGACCTCGACACCTATGTCACCGAGAAGGCCATGGACGGCCTCTTCCTGATGATCGCCGAAAAGGAAAAGAGCATCCGCGCCAACCCCCTGGGCGCCGGCAGCGATATGCTCAAGAAGGTGTTCTCCTCCCTCAACTGAGCGCCCCTCCCCCCAGGCGGGCGTGTCGGATTTCCTGACACTCCCGTCCCGCCAGGGGAGGCCCCGGCGCCTCTCCTCGATCCCGCCACGCCCCGCTGCGCCTGGGGCGGCAGGTTTTTTGCGGAAAACAGAACGGAACTTGCTTTCTCTCAGCCTCACCCCCGCGGCACGATCCCGCTGCCCCCATCCAAGAACGGAGCCCTCGCCATGAATTACTTCCTGCAGATTGACGGCATCGACGGTGGGTCGGCGGCCAGGGGCCTCGAAGGCGCCTTTGCCGGCGTTCAGGTCTTCGACTACCAGATCGACAGTCTCATCACCGTCCTGGGGGAGGAGAGGGAGATCACCCGGGCCGATTTTTCGCCCCTCGACCTTTCCCTGGACCTGAACGCCGGCCTGACCCGCCTGCTGGATTCTGCCCTCAATGGCACGACACTGGGGCCTGTCCGGCTGGTGGGCATGACCGAAGGCGACCGTGCGGAGATCGCCTTTGAAATGCGGCTGGGAAACGCCATCGTCAGCAAGGTGGAGGACGGCATCGCAGCCGACCAGCTCAGCCTGGATTTCAACGCCATCAGCGTCAGCGTCTGGGACATCCTGGCGGACGGACGCCGGGGCCAGGAAAACCACTTCTCCTGGGATCTCGTTGCGCAGCAGGAGGCACACGTCGAGATTCCCAAGCCGAACACCGCGGACGGCTCGGGAACCCCAGGCGGGAACCCCACCAAGTTCTTCCTCTTCGTCGAAGGCCTCAACGGCGGCTCCACCGCCCGGGGTGCGGAAAGGGCGTTCGAAATCACCGATTACAGCCTTTCCGCCACCCTGGAGGCGCTCACCACCGCCGTCCCCGGGGAAAGCGCCGGGGGAACGGCTTCCCTCGCCGTGGACCTGGAGATCAGCGATGGCCTGACCGGCCTGCTCGCCTACGCGGCTGTCGGCGAGACCCTCCGCGCCGTGCGCCTGGTCGGCATGAGCGACGACGGGAGAACCCTCACGCCTCAGTACGACCTGCACCTGGGCGGCGTGGTCATCACCACCTTCGAGCAGGCGGACAATACCGCCTCCGTCGAATTCGCCTTCGAGGCCCTGAAACTCACCACTACTGGAAACGATGCGAAGGCCAGCGGAGAGGATGAGGAGTTTTCCTGGAACGTCCCCGACAGCGGCATCCCCAACGTCACCCCGGGTAGCAAAGAGACGGGCGGCGAGGCGGAACGCTACTTTCTGTACATCGACGGGATACGCGGCGATTCGACGGCCAAGGGCTTCGAAGGCGCCTTCGAGGTCGACGCCCACCAGTTGGCCCTCAACACTCCGGTGAGCTTCGACGTGGAGGGCAACATCGTCTCCGGCCCCACCGAGTTTTCCAGCCTGAGGGTCAATCTCGACCTGGTCGACGGCCTCTCCCCCCTCCTGGGCACTGCCGCGCAAGGGGAGGTACTGCGTTCCGTGCGCCTCGTGGGGGTGGTCGAAGACGACGGAGAGAGGCTCACCACTTACGACCTGAGCCTGGGCAGCGTCCATGTCGCGGCAATCAACGAATCCTCGGAGGGCGACTCCCTGGCCTTCGATTTCGGCCAAGTCATCCTGAAAACCTGGGACGTCGAAGCGGGCGGGGGCCTGGGCTCGCCCTCCGAATTCAACTGGGACGTGGCCGGCAACCATATCGGGGACACCGCCATCACCAAACCGGACATTCCGAACCAAGGGACTGGGGGGGCCGCCAACCAGTTCTTCCTGCTGATTGAGGACGTCAATGGCGGTTCGACGGTGCGGGGTTTCGAGGGCGCTTTCGAAATCGACGCCTACAATCTGGGCATCGAGATTGCCAGCCTGCGGGGCAGCGTGGGCCGCCCGGATTTCAGCGATCTGGAGGTCAGCCTGTCCCTCGGCGACGGACTCACCTCACTGTTGAGCCAGTTGACCCAGGGAAGCCCGATTGAATCCGTCAGCCTCGTCGGGGTACAGAATGCGGGCACCAGCGGGACCCCGCAAAAGACCTTCGAACTGCGCCTGGGGGATGCCCACATCAGCGCGCTGGGGGAGACAGATGGCACGGACAGCATCAGCTTCGCCTATGAAAGACTGGTCCTCGACACCTACGATATCGACGACAAGGGTGTCCGGAATTCCAGCCCTCACACCTTCGCCTGGAATCTCGTCACCGGCGAAGCGGAGGCGTCCGTAGGCAAAACCACGCCCTCGGGGCCCGAAACCGGCGGCGCTGCAACCCAGTTCTACCTGCTGGTGGAAGGCATCAACGGCGGCGTGGATCTGGACCTCGCCCGCGGCGCCTTCGCCGTGGAGTCCCACCATTTCGACGTCGATCTGGTCTCGACCGGCGGAATTGGAGCCGTCGCGGGTGCCGGTCGCCCCGACTTTTCCAACCTCAGCGTCACCCTTTCCCTGGATGACGGTCTGACGCAACTCCTGCACGACACCGCTTCTGGTCAACTGATCGACAGCGTGCGTCTCATCGGCGTCACCGACGGCGACAGGCAGGAAATTACCTACGACCTGCGCCTGGCCGACGCGACGGTAGCCGCGGTGAATGACGCCCTCGGCGGCAGCGATTCCCTGGAATTCGCCTATCACGGCTTCAGCCTGACCACCCGGAACGTGCGCGCCGACGGCAGCCTCTCCTCCCCCAGCACCTTTTCCTGGGACGTCCCGAATGGACGGACGGGCGGCACCATCGCCCCCCCCGACATCCCACACGACACCACCGGCGGGGGCGCACAGCGCTTTTTCTTCTACATCGACGGCCTGATCGGCGATTCGACCGCCCGGGGTTTCCAGGGCGCCTTCGACGTCGAGGACTACGCCCTCTCCATCGGCAACACGGCCGAAGCCGGGGCGCTGGTCAGGTTCGAATCCGATGTCTCGCCTCTGGCCATCCGCTTCGCCCCGGGCGGCGATCTGGCGGAACTGCTGCAGCACGTCGCCGGCGGAGAGGTCATCCGGTCGGTGCGTCTGGTGGGCACGAGCGGCGACGAACGGGGGCAGACGGTCTTCGACCTCAAGCTGGGCGAAGTGCTGATCTCCCAAGTCCAGGGCAGTCAGGACGGCGAGGAATTCGCCTTCGACTTCCGCCAGATTCATCTGTCCACCTGGGAACTCGACGGGGGCCGCAGGGGCGACCCCCACGTCTTTTCCTGGGACTTCAGCCGGCGCACCGAAGATACGGACATCCCCGACCCCAATTCCAACGCCGCCCCCGTCGCGGTGGGGGACACCGCCAGTGCCGGGGAAAACGAGGCCCGCCAGGTCAATGTCCTGGCCAATGACAGCGACCCGGACGCCGGCGACACCCTGCACCTCGCCTCCCTGGGCGCGGTGAGCGTGAGCAGCAGCAACACCGCCATCGATGGCCTGAACGCCGGCGCCGCCGTCTCCCTGGCCGGCAACCAGATCGCCTTCGCACCGGGCACCCTGTTCGACGCCCTGCGCCAGGGGGAATCGGCCCAGGTCACGGTGAGTTACCTGGCCGCCGACAACGCCGGGCTCACGGCCCAGGCCAACCTCGTTCTCACGGTCCTGGGCAGCAACGACGGGCCGACCGTGGCCGGCCGCGTCGATCTGGGCAGCGCCACGGGCAGTGGCGCGATGCTCATCACCCGCGAGCAGTTGCTGGCCAACGCCAGCGACGTCGATTGGGGCGACACCCTGAGCGTCCTCGGCCTCTCCGTCACCGCGGGTAGCGGCAACCTGAGCGACCAGGGCAACGGCACCTGGCTGTTCACCCCGGCTACCGGCTTCGTGGGCGCCGCCGCCCTTTCCTACCAGGTGAGCGACGGCGCGGCCCAGGTTGCGGATGGGGCGGACCTCCAGGTCTACAACCCCATCGTGGCCCAGAGCGGCCAGGCGGTGGTGCGGGGAAGCGCCAGCGCCGACAGGGTCATCGTGGACCGCAGCAATGCCAATGTAGACGCCGGCTCGGGCGACGATACCCTGGTGGTCGACCCCGCCCCCCGCGGCGACATCTACCACGCCCTGAGTGGCGGCAACGGCAACGACACCCTCGACCTCTCGAGCTTTGCCAGCCCGGTCATGGTCAACCTTCAGGTGGGCCGTCTGGTCGGCGTGGAGTACGGCGTGGCCAACCTGCGTTCCTTCGAAAACGTCATCGGCGGCAGTGGCGACGACTACCTGGTGGGGGGCGCGGGCGCCAACCGCCTGGAAGGGCGGGACGGGGACGACAAGCTCCTGGGCGGCGCTGGCAACGACGTGCTGTTGGGCGGGCGCGGCGACGACCTGCTCATCGGCGGCGGTGGCGAGGATCACTTCGTCTTCGGCCCTGACTTCGGCGACGACCGCATCATCGACTTCAATCCGGGAACCCTCGCCCGCCACGACACCCTGGACCTGCGGGGCCTGGGCTTCGCCTCCCACGCCGAGGTGCTGGCCCATACCGACGGTGGCGGCAGCGCCGTCATCCACGCCGGCGACGATTCGATCACCCTGCAGGGCGTTTCCGTCGCCCAGTTGAGCGCCGCCGACCACTGGCTGCTGCTCTGAGGCGACGCCGGCGGCCCGGGTAGCCTCGACCTTCCCGGGACGGCCGGCAAGCCGGCATAATCCGCCGGTCCGCACCGCCCCCCACCCGGCCCCGCCGGGCTCTCCCTTGCCATGTCCGCGCCCCGCCCCGTCCTCGACTCCACCTTCACCACCCACGACAGCGTGGCGCTGTTCTACCGCCACTGGCCCGCCACCGGCCCACGCCAGGGTGCCGTCCTGCTCTTCCACCGCGGCCACGAGCACTCGGCACGCATGGGTCACCTGGCCAACGAACTCGACCTCCCCGACTTCGATATCTTCGCCTGGGACGCCCGGGGCCACGGCCGCTCCCCCGGCCCCCGCGGCTACGCGCCGGGGCTGGATTTCACCGTGCGCGACATGCAGACCTTCGCGGACCACATCCGCTCCCGCCACGGCATCGCCCTCCAGGACATGGCCGTGGTGGCCCAGAGCGTCGGCGCCGTGGCCGCTGCCGCCTGGGTGCACGATTACGCACCGCCCCTGCGCTGCCAGGTGCTGGCGGCGCCGGCCTTCAAGGTCAAGCTCTACGTCCCCCTGGCCCGCCCCGGACTGCGCCTGTGGCAGGCCCTGCGCGGCAATTTTTTCGTCACCAGCTATGTGAAGGCCCGCTTCCTCACCCAGGATGCCGCGCGCCAAACAGACTACGAGCGCGACCCCCTCATCAGCCGCTCGATCTCGGTCAATATCCTGCTCGAACTCTACGCGGTGGCCGAACGCATCGTCGCCGACGCAGCGACCGTCACCCTGCCCACCCAGATGCTGCTTTCCGGCCGCGACTGGGTCGTCCATCCCGGCCCCCAGCACGCCTATTTCGAGGCCCTGGGCAGCCCGGTGAAGGAGCGCCACGTCTTTCCCGACTTCTATCACGACACCCTGGGCGAGCGGGACCGCGCCCCCGCCGTGGCCGCGGTGCGCCGCTTCATCAGCGAACGCTTCGCAGCGCCCCCGGCGCCCGTGGACCTCGGCGACGCCGACCGCCAGGGCCCCACCCACGATGAAGCCGCCGCCCTGGCCGCGCCCTTGTCGCCCTTTTCGGCCCGGGGTCTCTACTGGGCCGCCACCCGCGCCGGACTCCGCTTCGGCGCCCTGCTTTCTACAGGCCTCAAGCTGGGCCGCGACACCGGCTTCGATTCCGGCAGCACCCTGGATTACATCTACCGCAACCAGGCCACGGGCCGGGGCCCCCTGGGGCGCCTCATCGACCGGACCTACCTCGACGCCATCGGCTGGCGCGGCATCCGGGAGAGAAAACGCCATCTGGAGGAACTGATCCTGCGCGCCCTGGCTCGCCTCGCCGAGGAAGGCAGTCCGGCGCGGGTGCTCGACATCGCCGCCGGCCACGGGCGCTACGTCCTCGACGCCGTGGCGGCCGCCCCCGTGCGACCCGCCGCCCTGTTGCTGCGGGATTTCAGCCCCCGCAACGTGGCCGCCGGGCGCACGCTGCTCGCCGAGCGCGGCTACGCCGACATCGGCCGCTTCGAGGAAGGCGACGCCTTCGACCGGCAGGCTCTCGCCGCCCTCACCCCCCAGGCCGGCGTGGCCATCGTTTCCGGACTCTATGAGCTCTTTCCCGACAACGGGCCGGTGCGGGAATCCCTGACCGGCCTCGCCGCCGCCGTCGCCCCCGGCGGCTACCTCATTTACACCGGCCAGCCCTGGCACCCGCAACTGGAACTCATCGCCCGCGCCCTGACCAGCCACCGGGAGGGCCGTCCCTGGGTGATGCGCCGCCGCAGCCAGGCGGAACTGGACCAGCTGGTCGCCGCGGCGGGCTTCGAAAAACTGGAGCAGCGCATCGACCGCTGGGGCATTTTCACCGTCTCCCTGGCCCGGCGCCGGCCCGGGCCGTGAGCGACGCCACCCCGGCGGCCCCGCCCTGGCCCTGGGGGCGCGCCCTGGCCTGGCTGGCCTTCCTCGGCCCCCTGTTCTTTCTCAGCTACGGCGCGGCCAACGCCCTGGCCGAAGCCCGGGGCGTCACGCGGAGCGTCATCTTCCCGTGGGAGGCGGCCATTCCCTTCCTGCCCTGGACCATCGTGCCCTACTGGTCCATCGACCTGCTCTACGGCCTGTCCTTCCTGGCCTGCCGCAGCCAGCGGGAAGTCGACACCCACGGCCTTCGCCTTCTCGGCGCCCAGGTGATCAGCGTCGCCTGCTTCCTCGTCTTTCCCCTGCGCAACAGCTCCGAGCGGCCCGCCATCGGCGCGCCCTGGTCCCCGCTCTTCGACGCCCTGGCGGCCTTCGACAAGCCCTACAACCAGGCGCCGGCCCTGCACATCAGCCTGCTGCTCATCATCTGGGCCCGCTTCGCCCCGCGGCTGCGGGGGCCGGCCCGCGGCCTGGCCGGGGCCTGGGCCCTGCTCATCGCCCTCTCAACCCTCACCACCTGGCAGCATCATTTCATCGACCTGCCCAGCGGCGCCACCGCAGGGCTGCTGTGCCTCTGGCTCTTCCCCGACCGGGGCCTCCGCCCCCGCTGGCAGCCCGTCAGCGACCCCCATCGCCGCCGCCTCGCCGGCCGCTACGCCCTGGGCGCCCTGATCTGCACCGGCCTCGCCCTGAGCGGCGCCTGGGGGGGCTGGACCCTGTGGCTGCTGTGGCCGGCCATTTCCCTCGCCGCCGTGGCCCTGGCCTACCGCGGCCTGGGCGCCCGCGTCTTCCGGGAAGACGACGGCCAGCGCTCCGCCGCGGCAGCCTGGCTCCTGGCCCCCTACACCCTGGCGGCCCGACTCAACGCCCGCCTGTGGACCCGGGGCGTGCCCCGGGCGGTCGCCATCACCGACGGCGTCTGGCTGGGCCGCCATCCCATCGGCAGCGGCCTGGACAGCGGCGGCTACGCCGCCCTGCTCGACCTGGCTCCCGAGCTCCCGCCCCCCAGCGGCCCGGCGCGGCGCATCAGCCTGCCCTGGCTGGACCTCGTCCCGCCCCAGCCCGCCGACCTCGCCGCTGCCGCGGCGGCCATCGAAGCCCTGCGCCCCCACGGCCCCGTGCTGGTCTATTGCGCCCTGGGCTACTCCCGCAGCGCCGCGGCCGTGGCTGCCTGGCTGTTGCTGAGCGGCCGGGCGAATGACATGGGGGATGCCCTCGCCCGGGTCCAGGCGGCCCGCCCCCAGGCGGTCCTGGGACCGGAGCACCGCCGTGCCCTGGCGGCCCTTGCTTCCCCGACCGGCCTTGGGCAGACTCTCCCCACGCCAACCCCGCCCCCTTCCGCCCAGGAGTAAGCCCGTGCGCTCCTTTATTTTTGCCCTGCTGCTCAGCCTTGGACTCAACCCCATGACCTACGCCGCCGAAGACGACCGCGCCGCCGACCGCCAGGCGCTCCTGCTCATCCTCAAGGACGTGGAAAGCGGCATCAACGACGCCAATGTCGATCTGATGGCCAGGCACATCGACGACAAGGCCGTCGTCACCTGGCTCAACGCCGAAGTTTCCAACGGCCCCGACGAAGTCCGCGCTTACTTCAGACGCATGGTGGGCGACGCTCCGGGCACCATTCTGAGCAAGTATTCCACCCACCCCAAGATCGCCGGCCCCGCTACCTTCTACGGTGATTTCGCCGTGGCCCACGGCACCACAGCCGATGAATTCACCCCCCACCACCGCTCGGTCTTCCGCTTCGAGACCCGCTGGACGGCAAGCCTGCGCAAAGTCGACGGCCAGTGGAAAATCATCGCTCTCAACCTGTCCACCAACACCTTCAACAACGTGCTCATCACCGAACTGGAGCGACTGGCGCTCTACGCCGGCGTGGGCGGCCTGGCGGCGGGGCTAGGCCTTGCAGCGGGCTGGGCTTTCCTGCGGCGCCGCAAAGCAGCCCCGGCCGGCTGAAGAGTCCGGGTTTCTCGCTCACCCTCGACGTGCCCCACTCCCACTGCCGTACACCCGGTGTCGGAGATTTTGACACCGCCGCGACTGCGATGCGCAATTGTCGCCAATAATCATACCCGTACGAGACGGGCTTGAATTTTGCTTACGGTTGCACTGCACTTCAACCCGCACTTCAACGCTGTGGAGCCGTCATGAACACCAAGTTTCTCGCCACACTATTGCTTCTCGGGATCACCCAGACCGCTCAGGCCGGTGTGATCAATTTCGACAATCTTTCCCTCAACGATTTCGACGACATCGCTACCAACTACGGTAGTCACGGCGCCGGCGGCGCCGGTGATTCCCGCGTTGGCGTCAGCTACAGCGGCAGCAATAGCACAACTACCCATCTCGATTTCTGGAACAACAACTACGGCGACCTGAGCAAGGTCGCCTTTTCGCCCAGCGACGGCACCCTGGCGCGCATCAGCTTCACCTCGAACGCCGGCTGGCTGATCAGTTCCATTCGCTTCGACCTGGCCGGCTGGTTTGACCAGGACCGCGCCGCCCGTACGGTCGTCTATAACATCGGCGGCAACACGGTCACCCTGATCGACGAACCCATCGAGGGCGATTTCACAGGGAACCGTCACAGTTCGTTCTCCCTGTCGGATATGGGCAGCACGGCCTACATCGAATGGGGCAACGACTGGAATATCGGCATCGACAACATCGAATTCACCGTGGTCGCCGACCCCAATTTCAATGGCCGCGCTCCCGAGCCGGCGGGCCTGGCACTCCTGGGCTCCGCCCTCGGCCTCCTGGCGCTGCAGCGGCGGCGGAACGCCCGGCGTAGCTCCTGAGGTTCCGTAGCCGACAGAAAACGGGCGACCCCGGTCGCCCGTTTTTTTTCTGGATGCAACTCCGGGCAAGGGAGTGTGCCGCTCCCCAGATGGCGCTGAGCCCAAGCGGCCACTTTCCGGGCACCCCAGGCCCAAATTGGCGGGCAGGCAGAGGTGCTTAAAAGCCAACATGATCGCGCTCGACGGTTTGATCACAGCGGCCCGCGGATAATGGTCTTCATTCCCCACCGAGAAAATCCTGCTGCAAATGCACTGGCCTGGAGGATCAGGAAGTCACCGGGCAGTCCGAAGAGTTGGCCGGTGATGGAACGATACGGGGTGGCTGCGGCGCCCCAAGAAAAAGGCCGGGTCGCCCCGGCCTTTCCGACGACCGCAATAAGAGCCCTATTCGTCTTCTTCGTGCAACTGGAACTTGCTCGCCATCTGCTGCTGCACGTGGGGTGGCACGGCGGCGTAGCGGGCGAACTCGATGGCGTAACTGCCTTGGCCGCCGGTGAGGGACTTGAGCCGTGATTGGTAGTCGTTGAGTTCGGCCAGGGGCACTTCGCCGGTGATGGCGGCCATGCCGTGGCCGCGGCCGTCGGTGCCGGTGATGTGGCCGCGGCGGCTGGAGAGGTCACCGGTGAGATCGCCGATGGCGGTTTCCGGGACGACGATCTCGATGGTGACGATGGGCTCCAGCACGATGGGCCTGGCGCCGCGGATGGCCTCGATGACCGCCTTGCGGCCGGCGGTGACGAAAGCCACTTCCTTGCCGTCCACGGCGTGGGTCTTGCCGTCATGGACCGTGACCTTCAAGTCTTCCACCGGAAAGCCGGCGACGACTCCACCCTCCAGGGCCTGACGCACGCCTTTTTCCACCGCCGGCATGAAGACGCCGGGGATGACACCACCCTTCACCGCATCGACGAACTCGAAGCCTTCGCCACGTCCCTTGGGTTCGATCTTGAGGTGCACCTCACCGAACTGGCCGGCGCCGCCGCTCTGCTTTTTGTGGCGGTGCATGGCCTCGGCCGGGGCGGTAATGGTTTCGCGGTAGGGGATGAGGGGCGGCTTGGTGTCCACCTCCAGCTTGTACTGGGCCACCATCTTGGTCAGCTTGGACTTCAAATGAATTTCGCCCAGGCCGCGGATGACGGTTTCGTTGCTGTGGGGGTGGCGCTCGACGACGAAGGTCGGATCTTCCACGGCCAGTTTGGCCAGGATGTCGAAGAGCCGCTGCTCGTCGCCCTTCTTCTTGGTCTCCACGGCCAGACCGGCCATGGGGCGGGGGAAGTCGAGGGGAACCAGGTGGATGTGGTCCTCGTCGTGGGAATCGTGCAGCACGCAGTCGAAATCGATTTCCTCGACCTTGGCGATGGCGCCGATGTCGCCGGGGAGCAATTCGTCCACCTCGGCGCTGTCCTTGCCCTGGAGCTGGTAGAGATGGGCCACCTTGAAGGGCCGCTTGCCGTCGCCGACGAAGAGCTGCATGTCCTTCTTCACCGTGCCCTGATGCACGCGGAAGATGCCGATCTTGCCCATGTAGGGGTCGGCCACCACCTTGAAGACGTGGGCCAGCACGTGCTTGGCGGGGTCCGGCTCGGCGTGGAAGGCCAGCGTCTCGCCGCCCGGTTCGCCCTTGTAGAAGGGCGGTGGGTTGCCTTCCGCCGGGTTCGGTGCCAACGAGGCCAGCACATGCAGCAGTTCCTTGATGCCGGCGCCGGTCTTGGCCGAGGTGAACAGGATGGGGATCAAATGCCCTTCGCGCAGGGCCTTTTCGAAGGGGGCATGGAGGTCGGCCACGCTGGGGTCGGCACCGTCTTCCAGGTATTGGGCGAGCAGATCCTCGTCTTCCTCGACGATCTGGTCGATGAGGGCACGGTGGGCGGCGGCGACGGATTCGAAGTCGGCGTCACCGGCATCGTGCTCCAGCACTTCGACCACGTCAGCCGCGCCGTGGGCGGGCAGGTCGAGCACCATGCAGGCCTTGCCGAAACGCTCCCGGATATCGGCCACCAGGCCGGGGAGATCGAGGTTCTCGGCGTCGATCTTGTTGATGACGATCATGCGGCAAAGCTTGCGCTCGGCGGCGTAGCGCATCATGCGCTCGGTCATCAGCTCGACGCCAGTCTGGGCGTTGACCACTATCAGGGCGGTGTCCACCCCGGCCAGGGCGGCGATGGCCTGGCCGGCAAAATCCGGGTAACCCGGCGTATCCGCCAGGTGGATATGGGTGTTTTCGTAGGCGAAATTGACCAGGGCAGAGGTCAGGGAGTGGCCAGCATCCCGCTCCAGCGGGTCGGCATCGCAGACCGTGCTGCCCTTGTCGACGCTGCCCTTGGCGCCGATGGTGCCGGTGGCGAAGAGCAGGGCCTCGGCAAGGCTGGTCTTGCCCGCGGCGCCGTGGCCGACGAGGGCGACGGAACGTAGGGCTTCGGGGGGAATTCTGGACATGGTGGTCTCCCGTTACTTGTTGGAATCCGTTTGGGGCGCCTGAAGGCCGGCTGCCACCAGGCGCTCGGCAAAGTAGGGGCCGGCGCCGTACAGCACGCCGGCCGCCAGTGCCATGAGCAGCAGGCCGCCGCCGAGTTGCTTGCCGGTCTTGGCGTTGCCGTCCCAGTGGGCCGTAAAGAAGCGGAAAAGGCCGATGGCGTGAATCACCCCGGCCGGCGCCGCCATCCAGCGAGCCGCGGTGGCCGGCGCGGGCACCGCCAGGAAGGGCTGCAGGATGACCAGCAGAACGAAGGGAATGCCGACCAGCGCAAGGGGAATTCCGGCCACGGCGAGAATCCACTGCCGCCCGGCGGCAAAGGCGGCCGGAATGACGTTGATGTACCCCACGAGGGCGAGGGAAAAACCCGCTGCCGCCGCCAATGCCGTGAGGGCGACGAAAAGCGTGAACCAGATATCCATTATTTTTTGGCTTTCTGCGGGCGTTTCCAGCCGGGTATGGTCAGTTGGCGGGCCCGTGAAACCGTGAGGGCATCGGGAGGAGCATCCTTGGTCAGGGTGGTTCCGGCGCCAAGGGTGGCGCCGCGGCCCACGGTCACCGGTGCCACCAACTGGGTGTCTGACCCGATGAACACGTCGTCCTCTATGATGGTCTTGTGCTTGTTGGCGCCGTCGTAATTGCAGGTGATGGTCCCGGCACCCACGTTGACCCGCTGGCCGATGACGGCGTCGCCCACATAGGCCAGGTGGTTGGCTTTGGACTGGGCTGCGATGGTGCTGTTCTTGACCTCGACGAAGTTGCCGATGTGCACCTCGGGGCCCAGTTCGGTGCCGGGGCGCAGGCGGGCGAAGGGGCCGATCACGCCATCCGGCCCCACCACGGCATCGTCCAGGTGGCAGTAGGCGGCCAGCCGGGTTCCGGCGGCGATCTTCACATTCTTGAGCACGCAGTAGGGGCCGATTTCGACGGCGTCGGCCAGTTCCACCTTGCCCTCGAAGACACAGCCGACGTCGATGACCACGTCGCGGCCGCAAGCGAGTTCGCCGCGCACGTCAATGCGATTGGGGTCGGCGAGACGCACGCCGTGGACCAGCAGGGCATCGGCGATATTGCGCTGGTGTACCCGCTCCAGTTCGGCGAGCTGCACCTTGCTGTTGACCCCCAGCACCTCCCACTCGCCATCGGGCTGAGCGGTACGCACGGGCAGGCCCTCGGCGACGGCCAGGGCGACGATGTCGGTGAGGTAGTACTCACCCTGGGCATTGTTGTTGGAGAGGCCCTTGAGCCACGCCTCAAGGCGCGCCGAGGGAATGGCCATGATGCCGGTGTTCACCTCGCGGATGGCTTTCTCTTCGGCCGTGGCGTCCTTTTCCTCGACGATACGGACCACGCGGCCGGCACCATCGCGGACGATGCGGCCGTAGCCCGTTGGGTTGGCGAGGTCGACCGTGAGAATGGCCAGCCCGTCCTTGCCGCCCTGCAGGAGTCGCTTAAGGGTGCTGGCCTTGGTCAGGGGCACGTCGCCGTAGAGGACCAGGGTCTGCCCCTCGGACGACAGCGCCGGCACCGCCTGCATGACGGCGTGGCCGGTGCCCAGTTGGGGTTCCTGCTTGGCCCAGGCCAGATCGGGCGCTGCGAGGGCTTCCCGGACCACTTCGCCCCCGTGGCCGTAGACCACGACGATGCGGTCGGCGCCCAGTTCCCGGGCGGTGTCGATGACGTGTTGCGCCAGGGGCTTGCCGGCCACCGGATGCAGCACCTTGGGCAGATTGGAATGCATGCGCTTGCCTTGGCCGGCAGCGAGAATGACGATGTTCATGGGGATTTGACGATCTAAAAAGCCGGAGCATCTCCGGCGAAGGTTTCAGGCGATCTTCTTTTCTTCCTGGCCGGCGAGGATATCGCTCAGCACCTGCCTGCCACGGGGCGAAACGAACCAGTGCAGGACATTCTTGTCGTTGATGCGGGTTTCGATGACGCCCAGGGACTTCATCAGGGTCAGGCGCTGGCTGACGAACTCCCGGCCCAGGCCGGTGCGCTCGCACACTGCCGTCAGGTTGCCGTAGACGAAACTCTCTTCCGCCAGGGCACGCAGAATTTCGACATCGTTGTAAGTGAGCGCTTCCCTGGGCTCGGGCTTGACCTCGATGCGCGGCTCGGGAGCCTTCTCCTCGCGCACCGCGGCCAGTTCCTGGATTTCCTGATTCTGCTGGCGCAAGTCACCCACTTCGCGCTTCATCTGCTCCAACTGGCCTTTGAGCTTCAAGACCACGTTCTCCACCAGGCGCCGCGAGGCGACCACGTACATCAGGCAGAAGCCGGCGAAGACGTACAGGTCGAGGGGTTTTGTCCGGGCACCTTCGAGCAGGGTGCTGGAAATCATATTGAGAAAGAGGGGCACGGTCAGCGCCGCCACCACGCCGAGAACCGCGTACTTGGCCCAATCCCGGCGCCCGAAGCCTCCCTGGCGGTCGGCCAGGAAACCGTTGGCGACGCCCCCCAACACCCCCGCCACCAACATGATGGCGAAAATCAGAGCCATGTGACCATCCAACGCCCCGGAAGGCGTTGTTACCAGCATGGCAGCCTGCAATTCCCCGGTCATCTCGACCCCCCCCGTGATTTTTTGGCATTTTCACACGATTGGGCAGCCAAGTCGAAAAAACGAACCCCCACGGGCCAGGGGCCGGCAGGGGTTCTGTGAGCCGAGGCGGAATCAGCGCGGCCGCCGTGCTTCCCATCAGAAAGGCATCCACTTCACGGGCCGCCTGGCGACCTTCGCGCCAGCGGGCCGTCAGGCCCGCTCCAACACTTGCCCGCAGGGCGATCCGCCGCTCAGCGCGGCAGGGCGGTTGCCCCCATCAGGAAGGCATCGACCTCACGGGCCGCCTGGCGACCTTCGCGGATCGCCCAGACAACCAAAGACTGGCCGCGACGCACATCTCCGGCAGCATAGACGCCCTCGACGTTGGTCTTGTAGCAGCCTTCGCCGTCGGTAGTGGCCTTGGCATTGTTGCGGGCATCCTTCTCCACGCCGAAGGCGTCCAGCAGGCTGCCCACCGGGTTGGTGAAGCCCATGGCCAGGAAGGCGGCATCGCAGGGCAGCTCGAACTCGGAGCCGGCGACTTCGGTCATCTTGCCGCCCACCCACTCGACGCGCACACCCTTGAGGGCCTTGACCTTGCCCTGGCCGTCGTCGACGAAGGCCTTGGTGGCCACGGCGAACTCGCGGACGGTCTCGCCTTCCTTGTGGGAAGAAGAGGTACGCAGCTTGAGGGGCCAATAGGGCCAGACCAGGGGCTTGTGTTCCTCTTCCGGCGGCATGGGCATCAGCTCGAACTGGGTCACGGAAGCGGCGCCGTGGCGGTAGCTGGTGCCGACGCAGTCGGAGCCGGTATCGCCGCCGCCGATGACGACGACGTGCTTGCCCTTGACGCTGATCGGGTTCTTGATGCCCTGCTGGACTTCCTTGTTCTGCGGAATGAGGAATTCGAGCGCGGCGTAGATGCCCTTGAACTCACGGCCCGGAACCGGCAGATCGCGTGGCACCTCGGAGCCGGCGGCGAGGATCACCGCGTCGAAGTCCTTCTTCAGTTGATCGGCGGAGACGACCTCGGTGGCATCGCTGTGCACCCCTGCGGGGACGGCCTTGTCACCGACGATGACTTTGGTCTTGAAGACCACGCCTTCGGCCTCCATCTGGGCGACGCGACGGTCGATCACCGACTTGTTAAGCTTGAAGTCAGGAATGCCGAAGCCGAGCAGGCCCCCGATGCGGCTTGATTTCTCGAATACCGTCACCTCGTGGCCGACACGGGCCAGTTGCTGGGCAGCGGCCATCCCGGCCGGGCCGGAACCGACGATCGCCACTTTCTTGCCCGTCTTGACGGCCGCCGGTTGCGGCACGACCCACCCCATCTCCCAGCCCTTGTCGATGATGAAGTGCTCGATGGCCTTGATGCCCACCGGCGCAGCATTGATGCCCAGAGTACAGGCGGCCTCGCAGGGGGCCGGGCAGATGCGGCCCGTGAAGTCGGGGAAGTTGTTGGTGGAGTGCAGCACGTCCAACGCCTGCTTCCAGTTGCCCTTGTAAACCAGGTCATTCCAGTCGGGAATGATGTTGTTCACGGGGCAGCCGTTGTTGCAGAACGGGATGCCGCAGTCCATGCAGCGGGCGCCCTGGGTCTTGGCCTGATCGTCCGACAGGGTCTGAACGAACTCCTTGTAATGCGTCAGGCGCTGTTCGACCGGCTCGTACGCCTCTTCCAGGCGCTCGAACTCCATGAATCCAGTCGGCTTGCCCATTATGCTGCCTCCGCCGGGCCGCCCCAAGGAGGCAGCGAGTCAATACATGAGAGCCGCGCCAGCGGCGGCACCGTGGTTACCCCTTCCCGCGGGGCGGAGGCGGAAAACAGCGGAGCAGCGCTCCGCTCCGCCGGAGCGTGTGCGCAATGCAGTGCGCACCCTCCGGAGAAATGGGGGAAGGTCTGTTTCATGCGGCCTCCTTCTGTGCTGCGGCGGCCATCTCGGTGAGGGCGCGCTTGTACTCGTGCGGATAGACTTTGACGAACTTCTCGCGGTAGGCATCCCAGTTGGCCAGGATGGCCTTGGCTGTCTTGCTGCCGGTGTATTCGGCATGACGGGTCACCAGCTCCTTGAGCTGGGTCTCGTCGGCTTCACCACGGTGCAGGGGCTCTCCGGCGGCGTGCCGGTTGGCGGGCAGCACCTTTTCCAGGGCGACCTGAGCCAGGTTGCAGCGCTGCCTGAAGGAGCCGTCCTCGTCCAGCACGTAGGCGATACCGCCCGACATGCCGGCAGCGAAGTTGCGGCCGGTCATGCCCAGCACCGCGACGGTGCCGCCGGTCATGTATTCGCAGCCGTGATCGCCCACTCCCTCGACGACAGCGGTGCCGCCGGAGTTGCGCACGCAGAAGCGCTCACCGCCCACCCCTGCGAAGAAGGCCTCACCCTCGGTGGCACCATACAGGACGGTGTTGCCGACAATGATGTTCTGCTGGGTGTTGCCGCGGAAGTCCGGACTCGGCTTGATGATGATGCGGCCGCCCGACAGGCCCTTGCCGACGTAATCGTTGCCTTCGCCGGTCAGCTCCAGGGTCACCCCCTTGGCCAGGAAGGCACCGAAGGCCTGGCCGGCGGTGCCGGTCAGCTTGACGTGGATGGTGTCGTCCGGCAGGCCGGCATGGCCGTAGCGACGGGCCACTTCGCCCGACAGCATGGTGCCGCAGGTGCGGTTGACGTTGATGATGGAGGTCTCGATCTGGACCTTCTGGCCCTTTTCCAGGGCCGGCTTGGCCTCGGCGATGAGCTTGTGGTCCAGGGCCTTGGCCAGGCCGTGGTCCTGGGACTCCACGTGGAAGCGGGGAACGTCGGCGGGCACGGCGGGCTGATAGAAGATCCTGGAGAAATCCAGGCCCTTGGCCTTCCAGTGTTCGATACCCTTCTTCATGTCCAGCAGGTCGGTGCGGCCGATGAGGTCGTCGAACTTCCTGATGCCCAACTGGGCCATGATTTCACGGGCTTCCTCGGCGACGAAGAAGAAGTAATTGACCACGTGCTCGGGCTGGCCGGAGAAGCGCTTGCGCAGTTCCGGATCCTGGGTGGCAACCCCCACCGGACAGGTGTTGAGGTGGCACTTGCGCATCATGATGCAGCCTTCGACCACCAGCGGGGCGGTGGCGAAGCCGAACTCGTCGGCACCGAGCAGGGCGCCGACGACCACGTCCCGGCCGGTCTTCATCTGGCCGTCGACCTGGACACGGATGCGGGAGCGCAGGCGGTTCAGAACGAGGGTCTGCTGGGTCTCGGAAAGGCCCAGTTCCCACGGGGTGCCGGCGTGCTTGATGGAGGACTGGGGCGAAGCGCCCGTCCCGCCGTCAAAGCCGGCGATCACCACGTGGTCGGCCTTGGCCTTGGCGACGCCGGCGGCAACGGTGCCGACGCCGACTTCGGAAACCAGCTTGACCGAGATGGAAGCGCGGGAGTTGGCGTTCTTGAGGTCATGGATGAGCTGGGCCAGATCCTCGATGGAGTAGATGTCGTGGTGCGGCGGGGGCGAAATGAGGCCGACGCCCGGCACCGAGTGACGCAGAAAGCCGATGTACTCGGACACCTTGTGGCCGGGCAACTGGCCGCCTTCGCCGGGCTTGGCGCCCTGGGCCATCTTGATCTGGATCTGGTCGGCGTTCACCAGGTATTCGGTGGTGACGCCGAAGCGGCCGGAAGCGACCTGCTTGATGGCGGAGCGCAGCGAATCGCCTTCCTTGAACACGTAATCACGCTCGATGCGCGAGGCCCCGACCACTTCGGACAGCTTCTGGCCGGCCTTGAGCGGCTGGAAGCGCTTGGAGTCCTCGCCGCCTTCGCCGGTATTGGACTTGCCGCCGATGCGGTTCATGGCGATGGCCAGCGTCGTGTGGGCCTCGGTGGAGATGGAGCCCAGAGACATGGCGCCGGTGGCGAAGCGCTTGACGATTTCCTTGGCGGGCTCGACTTCGTCCAGCGGAATCGGCGCGCCCTGGGGCTTGAACTCGAAGAGGCCGCGCAGGGTCAGGTGACGCCTGGTCTGATCGTTGATCAGTTGGGCGTATTCCTTGTAGGTGTCGTACTTGCCGGAGCGGGTGGAATGCTGCAGCTTGGCGATGGAATCCGGGGTCCACACGTGCTCTTCGCCGCGGATGCGGAAGGCGTACTCGCCGCCGGCGTCGAGCATGGTGGCGAGTACGGGGTCGTCGGAGAAGGCTTCCTTGTGCAGGCGAATGGCCTCTTCGGCCACCTCGAAGACGCCGATGCCTTCGACGTTGGAGGGGGTGCCGGTGAAGTACTTTTCGACGAAGCTCTTCTGCAGGCCGATGGCCTCGAAGATCTGGGCGCCGGTATAGGACATGTAGGTGGAGATGCCCATCTTGGACATCACCTTGTTGAGTCCCTTGCCGATGGCCTTGATGTAGTTCTTGGCGAACTTCTCGGCCTTCTCGGCATCGCCCTTGGCCAGGGAGTCGATGGTTTCCAGAGCCAGGTAGGGATGCACGGCCTCGGCGCCGTAGCCGCCCAGGAGCGCGAACTGGTGCACTTCGCGGGCGGAACCGGTCTCGACCACCAGGCCGGCGCTGGTGCGCAGGCCCTTCTTCACCAGGTGCTGGTGGATGGCGGAGGTGGCCAGCAGGGCCGGGATGGCGACGTGCTCGGCATCCACCTTACGGTCAGAGACGATGAGGATGTTGGCGCCGGAACGGACGGCGTCCTCCGCATCCGCCGCCAGGGAAGCGAGGCGAGCCTCGATGCCGGCCGCGCCCCAGGCCACCGGATAGCAGACGTCCAGTTCGAGGGAACGGAACTTGCCCGAGGTGTATTTCTCGATGTTGCGCAGCTTTTCCATGTCGGCGAAGGACAGGACGGGCTGGGAGACCTCGAGGCGGATGGGCGGGTTGATGTCGTGGGTGTTGAGCAGGTTCGGCTTGGGGCCGATGAAGGACACCAGGGACATGACCAGTTCCTCGCGGATCGGGTCGATGGGCGGGTTGGTCACCTGGGCGAACAGCTGCTTGAAATAGGCGTAGAGCGTCTTGTTCTTGCTGGACAGCACCGGCAGGGCGGAGTCGGTGCCCATGGAGCCGGTGGCTTCCTCGCCGTTCTGCACCATGGGCTCCAGGATGACCTTGATGTCTTCCTGGGTGTAGCCGAAGGCCTGTTGGCGATCGAGCAGGGAAGCGGCGGAACCGTCGCACTTCTCGGCAGCTGCCGGGACTTCGTCCAGCTTGATGCGGATCTTCTCGATCCACTCGCGGTAGGGCTTGGCGTTGGCCAGGGAATCCTTGATTTCCTTGTCGTCGATGATGCGGCCCTGTTCCATGTCGATGAGGAACATCTTGCCGGGCTGCAGACGCCACTTCTTGACGATCTTCTTCTCGGGGATGGGCAGCACGCCGGATTCGGAGGCCATGACCACGAAATCGTCGTCGGTGACCAGGTAGCGGGCCGGACGCAGACCGTTGCGGTCCAGGGTGGCGCCGATCTGGCGGCCGTCGGTGAAGGCCACGGCGGCGGGGCCGTCCCAGGGCTCCATCATGGCGGCGTGGTACTCGTAGAAGGCGCGCCGGCTTTCATCCATGAGGGTGTGCTTTTCCCAGGCTTCCGGGATCATCAGCATGACCGCATGGGCCAGGGAGTAGCCGCCGCCCATGACCAGCAGTTCGAGGGCGTTATCGAAGGAAGCGGAGTCGGACTGGCCGGGGTAGTGCAGCGGCCACACCTTGTCCAGATCCTTGCCGAGGATGGGCGAGGAGATGGCCTGTTCGCGAGCCTTGAACCAGTTCACGTTGCCACGCACGGTGTTGATTTCGCCGTTATGGGCGATGTAGCGGAACGGATGGGCCAGATCCCAGGTGGGAAAGGTGTTGGTGGAGAAGCGCTGATGCACCAGGGCAAGGGCCGAGACGGTGCGCTTGTCCTGGAGGTCGAGGTAATACACGCCCACCTGGTCGGCCAGGAGCAGGCCCTTGTAGTTGACCGTGCGCGCCGAGAAGGACGGCACGTAAAATTCCTGGCCGTGCTTCAACTTCAGCTGCTTGATGGCGTTGGCGGCGCGGCGGCGAATGATGTACAGCTTGCGCTCCAGAGCATCGGTGACGAAGACGTCCGGGCCACGACCGACGAAAACCTGGCGGATCACCGGCTCCTTCGCCTTGACCGTCGGCGACATGGGCATGTCGCCATTGACCGGCACGTCGCGCCAGCCGAGGACCACCTGGCCTTCGGCCATGATGGAACGCTCGATTTCCTCGACGCAGGCGTGGCGGGACGCGGCCTCCTGGGGCAGGAAGACCATGCCGACGCCGTATTCGCCGGCCGGTGGCAGGTCAACGCCCTGCTTGGCCATTTCCTCGCGATAGAACTGGTCGGGAATCTGAAGGAGAATGCCGGCGCCGTCGCCCTGGAGCGGGTCGGCACCGACGGCACCGCGGTGATCCAGGTTTTTCAGGATCAACAAGCCCTGCTCGACGATGCCATGACTCTTCTGGCCTTTGACATGGGCAACGAAGCCCACGCCGCAAGCGTCGTGCTCGTTGGCCGGGTCGTACAAACCCTGCCGCTCAGGTACTGCCGGTTCCATCACTCGCGTTCCTTCAATAGACGTTGGCGTAGTGCCAAAGGTGAAAAAAGCCGGTGGGGCGCCGGCTTGTACGATGGTTTCGTGCGACCTGGGATTCTATCCCGAAACCCCTGTCAATTCAAGATTCTGCGCGGCCCTGGCGGCGCACCGGGATGGGTCGCCTCACCCCATTTTGGGGCAGCGGCGGGCGATCGCCGCTTCGACTTGCGGGGCTTTGGCGTCACCGTAAACGACTGCCCGGCCGACGGACTGCAACAGGACCAGACGCAGGACTCCGTCCTGGACCTTCTTGTCGTGCTGCATCAGTTCCAGATAGCGCCCGGTTCCAAGCGCGGGACCGCTGACGGGTAGGCCAGCGCGTTGAAACAGCCTTTCGCAGCGGACAACATCGTCCGGCGGCAGCCAGCCCAGGTCGTGAGACAGTTCGACGGCCATCATCGTCCCCGCCGCCACGGCCTCGCCGTGTAACCAGGTGCCGTAGCCCATGCCGGCCTCGATGGCGTGGCCAAAGGTGTGGCCGAGGTTGAGCAGGGCACGCTCCCCACTTTCCTTCTCGTCGGCGGCGACCACTTCGGCCTTGTTGGCACAGGAACGCTCGACGGCGAACATCAGCGCTTCCGCTTCCCGGGCGCGCAGGCGCTCGATATTGGCCTCCAGCCATGCGAGAAAGGGCAGATCCCGGATCAAGCCGTACTTGATGACCTCGGCGAGGCCGGCACTGAGTTCACGGTCGGGCAGGGTATCGAGGGTGGCAATGTCGGCCAGGACAAGGCGGGGCTGGTAGAAGGCGCCGATCATGTTCTTGCCCAGGGGATGATTGATCGCCGTTTTTCCGCCCACGGATGAATCGACCTGGGACAGCAGCGTCGTCGGCACCTGGATGAAGGGCATGCCGCGCTGGTAGCATGCCGCGGCAAATCCGCCCATGTCGCCGATCACCCCGCCGCCCAGGGCGACCAGGGTAGTGCTGCGTTCGCAATGGGAGCCCAGGAGCGCGTCAAAGATGCTGTTGAGGTTGTGCCAGTTTTTGTATTGCTCCCCGTCGGGGAGCACGACCGCCGCGGTTTCGACCCCGATAGCCGCCAGACTGCGCTGGAGACGGTCCAGGTAGAGGGGGCCCACCGTGGTGTTCGTGACGATCACCGCCTTCTTGTGGCGGAAGCAGGGCGCCAGCAGATCGCCCCGCTCCAGCAAACCCGTGCCGATGTGGATGGGATAGGAGCGGTCGCCCAGGGCGACGGTCAGGGTTCGCATGTTCTGAGGTACTCGCGCAACAAGTGGTTAACCATGGTGGAAGCCGGCATACGCGCCCCTTCGGCGATGCAATGAGCCGTTTCACGGTAGAGCGGGTCGCGCTGGGCGTAGAGATCCCGCAGACGAGCGAGAGGATCCTCGACGCGCAGGAGGGGCCGATTGCGGTCGTTGCGGGTGCGTTCGTGGAGGAGCTCCGGCGGCACGTTGAGATAGACGACCCAACCCGTGTCGTGGAGCGCCGAGCGATTTTCCGGGTTCAGTACAACCCCACCGCCGGTGGCCAGGACGATTCCTGACTCGCCCGTCAGGTCCTTGATGGTCTGGGCTTCCCGCCTGCGGAAGCCATCCTCCCCTTCGATTTCGAAGATGGTCGGAACACTGACACCGGTGCGCGCCTCGATTTCGTGGTCGGAATCCATGAAGCGGCGGCCCAGGCGCCGAGCCAACTGCCGTCCGACCGTGGTCTTTCCAGCCCCCATCAGTCCAACGAGGTAGATATTCATGGCGCCCGAATTCACCCCCGGATTTTACCCGATCGGGCCGCCCCAGCGAAAAGGGCCGGCATGTGCCGGCCCCTTCACGAGCATGGCCCCGTTCAGTTCAGGTTGAGATTCTCGCTGACGATCCGCGGCGTGATGAAGACCAGCAACTCGGTCTTGTCGTCGACAGTCTCGTTGTTCTTGAACAGCCATCCCAAGTAGGGGAGATCTCCGAAGACGGGAATCTTGTTGGTCGTGCTCTTGAGGTTCTGGGTAAAAATACCCCCGATCACCACCGTTCCGCCATTTTCGACCAGAACTTCAGTCTTGACATGCTTGGTGTCGATGGCGACGCCGGCCCCCTGGGTTGTCAGGGTCGATGGCGTATCTTTGTTGACGTCGAGAGTGAGCGTGATTTTTCCGTCCGGCGTGATCTGCGGCTTGACCTTCAGGGCCAGATTCGCTTTCTTGAACGACACGCTCGTTGCCCCGGAACTCGTCGCTTGCTGATAGGGGATTTCGACCCCCTGCTCGATCAGGGCTTCAACCTGATTGGCAGTCATCACGCGCGGGCTGGAGATTACCTTGCCACGACCATCGGCCTCCAAGGCAGAAATTTCGAGGTCGAGGAAGCGTGTCCGATTCTTGTCGTACAGGATGAACGACAAGGCACCCGCCGCGCCGGAGCGGGGCGTGGCAGGAAGGTTGACCATTTGCTGACCAAGGAAGGTTGGCGTTCCGCTGGTGATGCCCACGGCCTGCGAGGTGGTTTGAGCGTTGCCGCCACCGATCGCAAGATTGTTGCTTCGGCCATCCGCCCCACGGCCCGTGGACGGAGTGAAGGCCCCGAGCCGTACACCGATGTTCTTGGAAAAAGCATCGGATGCTTCGACGATACGTGCCTCGATCAGCACCTGGCGTGAAGGAATGTCGATTTCCCCGAGCATGCGGCGGATGTCGTCGAGCCGCGACGGGATGTCGGTAATGAAGAGTTTGTTGGAGCGAGAATCCATCACCACCTGACCGCGCTTGGAGAGGAGGGTCTGGGACTTGTCCTTGAGGGCGGCGAAGATGGTCTCCGCCTTGTGATAGTTGATCTGGAAAATCTCGGTACGGAGCGGTTCCAGGTCGCCGATTTGTTGCCGCGCTTCGTACTCGAGCTTCTCGCGGGTGGCGATTTCGTCGCGGGGGGCGATGAGGATCACGTTCCCGTTTTTGCGCATATCCAGCCCCTTCTGCTGGAAGATGATGTCCACCACCTGATCAGCGGGGACATCCTTGAGCACCAGAGTCGTCGTCCCGGTCACGGTTTCGCTGATCACAGCGTTCAAGCCCAACTCCTCGGCCATGAGGCGGAGAAGCGCCCGGACGTCACCGTTCTGGTAGTTGATGCTGACCCGTGGGCCCTGGTAGCCAATCTTCGTTCCCTGCACCAGCTTGTTCGGGTTCTCAATGATCTGCTTGACCTCGACGATGAACTGGTTGTCGGTCTGGTAGGCGTTGTGCTCCCACAGGCCCTTGGGCGTAATGGTCATTCGCACATTGTCCTGCTTGGACTCGGTCACCACGCCGGTCACCGGCGTGGCAAAGTCAGTGACATCGAGCTTACGGCGCAGATGGTCCGGGAGGTTGGTCTTCAGAAAATCAACAACCAGAGTTGATCCTTGCTGGCGAATATCGATACCGGTACCAACATCACTCAGATCGACGACGATACGCCCCTCGCCGTCCTTGCCGCGACGGAAGGTGATGTCGCGGATGGAGTGACGGGTGCCAACCAGACTTTCCTCGGCGAAACGCGTTGACTTCTGACCACTGGAATCCACCACCCGTGTCACGGGGGAGAGGGTGACCAGCAGGGACTTTCCTTCGACCCGGGCCGAGTAATTCATGTTGCGGACCAGGTTGAGTACCAGCCGGGTGCGTTCACCAGCCTGAACCACATTGAGACTCTTGAGATCGCCCTCATTGACCGACTGGGTATTGCGCCCCAGGCCATTTGCAGTGGAGGGAAAGTCAAAGGCAACCCGCGCCGGATTGGCGACGCTGAACCCGGCGGGGGGAGCACTCAGGGGCTCTTTGAGGTCTATCTTGACGATGACATCGCCACCCTGCTGAGCGACATTGAGGGCTTCGATGCTGTTCTGCTGGGCACCCGCGCTTCCTGCCGCGGCAAGGCAAAACACGGCGGCGAGGGCCGAAAACCAGTTCTTGAATTTCATTTCTTGCTTGCCTCCTTGCCTTGCAGGTACAGAGAGCTGGTCCGTTCGCTCCAGTCGCCCGCAGCATCCTGAATCAGTTCGCGCAAAGTGAGTTCCTTCTCGGTGATGTCGGTGACCACGCCGAAATCGAGGCCGATGTAGTCACCGATCTTCACTTGCTTGACCGCCTGGTCCACCTGGATGACAGCAATATGCTGTCGATTGACGTTGAGATATCCGATCATCCGCTGCGACTCCAGCGGGTACTTCTCGAGGATGCTGTTACGCACTTCTCGGGCTTCAAAATCGGGCTGCAAACCCCCTTTCGACACACCCTTGCCCCGCTTTGAATCGGGTTCGATCTTGGCTGCCTTGAAAGGATCGAGGATATCGGTGACCTCGTAGGGAACGGGTTCGTAGGGCTGGACGCTGGGAAGTTTCGGGATGTTGGGTTTCATGTCCCTGGTGTTTTCCTGCATCCATTGACGCAGGTCTTCATGGTCCCCTGAACACCCCGCCAGGGCCAGACCGCAGAAGGCAATCATCAGACACTTCACTTCTTGCCTCCCTTCGCATCTTTTTCCTTCTTCTTCTGAGCGGCGATTTCGGACTCGTCCAGATAGCGGAAGGTTTTGGTGACCGCGTCGAGAGCCAGACCGCCTCCTGCCCCCCCTACCGAGATGTTGTTCAGCGTAACGATGCGCGGCAGCTTGGCCACATCGGCGGCGAACGCACCAAAATCGTGGTAACCGCCGGTGATGCGCACCGTGATAGGAAGTTCGGCGTAGAAGCCCTTGATCTGCTCTGCACCAGGCTTGAAGAGCTCGAACTTGAGTCCGCGCCCCAGACCGGCCTGATTAACCTCAATGAGCAGGGCGTCGATTTCCGAGCGATTGGGCAACTGCTTGAGCAAAGCTCCGAAGGAACGGTCGATTTCCTCGAGCTGCTGGGTATAAAGCGGCAGATTCACCGCCTGCCGCTTCTTGTCGAGGAATTCCTGCTTGAGGCGCTCCTCGTCCTGCCGTTTGGTATCGAGGGTCGACAACTGATCGTTCCACAGCAGAGCCCAACCCGCCCCCAGCAAAGCCACAAAGAGGGCAATCAGAAGAGCGATCTTGGGAGCACGCGGCCACGAACCCGGATCGTTCGGGTTGAGGTTGCGGAAATCGTCCAGCAGTGCCTTGAAGTCAAGCTTTCTGAGACTATCCAGGGAAGGGGCCTTGGCGTTCATTTCTTACCCTTTCCGCCGGCGTCCTTGGCTCCGGCCTTGCTGGCATCGTCCGGCTTGGCTCGGGTCAGATAGACGTTCATGTTGAATTCGTTCAAAGGCCGCTTATCGACGACCACGGACTTGATTTCGAGCAGTTCGGGACGCTCCAGCCAAGGGGAGGCCTCCAGATTGCGCATCAAGGTGGAAACGCGGGCATTCGATTGGACATAGCCGCTCATGCTCACCTTGTCATTGCTCTGCTTTACCGATTTGAGGTAGATCCCTTCCGGAACCTGACGCACAAGCTCGCTGAGAAGATGCACGGTCTCACCCCGGTCGCGCTGCAGGCTCTCGATGACCTCCTTGCGTTTCTTGAGCGCTTCCACCTGCTCCTTCAAGCGCTTGATCTGATCGATCTCCTTGTCGAGGACGGCGATTTCCTTCTTCAGAAAGTCGTTCTTCTCCTCCTGATTGCCGATATAGCCATTGATGACGCTATAGACCAGGAAAACCACCAGGCCGCCCAACAGCGCGGTAAGCCCCAGAAGGCTGAAGAACTGCTGCCGGCGCGCCTTGCGTGCCAGCTCGCGGTGAGGGAGAAGGTTGATTCGCATCATGATGGATCGAACCTCCTCAGAGCCAGCCCGCAGGCCACCATCAGCGAGGATGAGTCGGCCAGCAGTGACTTTGCCTTGACCTTGTCCGAGAGGACCATGTTGGCAAAGGGATTGGCCACGATGGTATTGACCTGGGTTCGGGTCGCGACCACCTCGTCGATCCCCGGAATCACGGCACATCCCCCGGAAAGCACGATGTGGTCGACCTGATTGAACTGGGTCGAGGTAAAGAAGAATTGCAGCGCCCGCGACACTTCCAGAGCCAGGTTTTCCACGAAGGGGTTGAGCAACTCGGTCTCGTAACCCTCGGGAAGATTGCCCGTGCGCTTGGCAGCCTCGGCGTCCTCGTGACTCATGCCGTAGTGTCGCGCAATGTCCTGGGTCAGTTGAGCTCCCCCAAAGGCCTGCTCCCGGGCATAAACCTGCTGGCCGTTGCGCATGACAGTGAGAGTCGTCGCGACGGCCCCGGCGTCGACCACGGCGACGACCTGATTCTTGCCCCCCTCGGGCAACTGCTTTTCGATCAACTCGAACGAGGCCAGGGCAGCGAAGGACTCGACATCCATGACCATGGCCTTGAGGCCCGCGGCTTCGGCCACCGCCACGCGATCTTCGACGCGCTCCTTCTTGGAAGCAGCGATGAGCACCTCGATTTCGTCAGGCACGGCGGGCGCGGGCCCGAGCACCTGATAGTCGAGATTCACTTCGTCGATGGAGAAGGGAATGTACTGGTTGGCCTCGGTTTCGACCTGAACTTCCAGTTCGTCGTCCCGCAGGCCCGCCGGCATGATGACCTTCTTGGTAATCACCGCCGACCCGGGCAGCGCGAGGGCGACGTTGCGGGTCGAAGTTCCCATGCGTTTCCAGGCCTTCTTGACGCAATCCACCACGGCTTCCAGATTGACGATATTGCCGTCCGACACCGCATCCTTGGGCAACACCTCGATGGTGTAGCGCTCGACGCGGTAACCCTCTTTCCCGCCGGCAGACAGTTCGACCATCTTGACAGAGGACGAACTGATATCGAGCCCGAGCAAGGGGCGCGCCTTGGGATTGAATAACGCTGACAGATCGAGACCCACCTGACCCCCAAAAAAACCTTACAGAATGCGAAGTTAGGCAAACAACCAATAATTCACTTCAGATGCTAGCAACAAGCCCAGGGCATGTAAAGCCTTTTTTGGGCCGGCCACCGGCCAGCGTATAATCCGCGCAACGCCGCTACCCGAGCCCCATCTTGTCGAGTTCCCGCCTGATTCTACGCCTCATCGCCTACCCCGTCGCAGCCCTGGCCGGCCTTGTGGTCATGGCCGTCGCGCTTGCGCTCATCGTCCTGGTCCTCACCTATCCCAATCTTCCCTCCCTGGAAGTACTGACCGATTACCGGCCCAAGATACCGCTGCGGGTTTACACCTCGGACGGCTTCCTGATCGGGGAGTTTGGCGAGGAGCGCCGGGCCGTGGTGGCTTACCGCGACGTGCCCGAAGTCATGAAGCAGGCCATCCTGGCCGCCGAGGATGAGCGCTTCTTCCAGCATGGCGGCGTCGACTATCAGGGCGTTCTGCGCGCCGCCCTGGCCAATCTGACGAGCGGCGGCAAGAAGCAGGGCGCATCGACGATCACTCAGCAGGTCGCCCGCAATTTCTTTCTCTCCAGCGAAAAGACCTACACCCGCAAGCTTTACGAAATGCTGCTCTCGTTCAAGATCGAGAGCAGCCTTTCCAAGGAACAGATTTTCGAGCTTTACCTCAACCAGATTTTCCTGGGGCAGCGGGCTTATGGTTTTGCGGCGGCGGCCCAGATTTACTACGGCAAGTCCCTGGCCGACATCTCGGTGGCTGAAGCCGCCATGCTGGCCGGCCTGCCCAAGGCGCCTTCCGCCTTCAATCCAGTCGTCAATCCCAAGCGGGCCAAGATTCGCCAACAGTACGTGCTGCGCCGCATGCACGAACTGGGATTCATCGACACCAAGCAGCACGAAGCTGCGCTGAAGGAAACTCTGGTGGTGAAGCGCGATCTCTCGGACTATCCGGTGCACGCCGAGTTCGTCGCCGAGATGGCGCGCCAGATCGCCGCCGAGCAGTTCCCCGACGAGGTCTATACCCGGGGCTTCCGCATCGTCACCACCCTGACCCGCGACGAACAGCAGGCCGCCTACACCAGCCTGCGCAAGGGGGTCATGGATTACGACCGTCGCCACGGCTACCGGGGCGCCGAGTCTTTCGTCGACCTGGGCGCGGCGCCCGCCGACCAGGAGGAGTTCCTCGACGAAGCGCTGCAGGACGTTCCCGATGCGGGCGACCTCGTCCCCGGCATCGTCGTCGCGGCGAACCCCACCCAGGTCAAGGTCTATCGCCGGGGTGGCGAGACGGTCACGCTGAGTGGCGATTCCCTCAAGTTCGCCGCCCGCATGCTCGACGACAAGGCGCCGCCGCAGAAGCGCCTGCGGCGCGGTGCCGTCGTCCGCCTGCAAAAAGGCGAGAAGGGCTGGCAAATTGCCCAACTGCCCGAAGTGGAATCGGCCTTCGTCGCGGTCGACCCCCGTGACGGCCGCATCCGCGCCCTGGTCGGCGGCTTCGATTTCAACCGCAACAAGTTCAACCACGCTACCCAGGCCTGGCGCCAGCCGGGCTCCAGCTTCAAGCCTTTCATCTATTCCGCTTCCCTGGAAAAGGGCTTCAGCCCCTCGACCATGGTCGAGGACGAACCCATCGTCATCCCCGCCAGCCAGACCGGCTCCCAGGCCTGGGAGCCCCACAACTACGATGGCAAGTACGAAGGTCCGATGAAGCTACGCACCGCCCTGGCCAAGTCCAAGAACATGGTATCCATCCGCATCCTGCAAGCGATCACCCCGGCCTACGCCCAGGACTACGCTACCCGCTTCGGGTTCGAGGCCGAGAGGCACCCCCCCTATCTGACCATGGCCCTGGGGGCGGGGGCGGTGACCCCCTGGCAGATGGCCTCGGCCTACTCGGTTTTCGCCAATGGCGGCTACCGCATCCAGCCCTACGTGGTCATGGAAATCCGCAACGAACGCAACGAAGTCATCGCCGCGGCTGCTCCGGTCAATGTCGGCGAGGAATCCACCCGGGCCATCGACCCCCGCAACGCCTTCCTCATGGACGGCATGCTGCGCGACGTCACCATCTACGGTACCGCGGCCAAGGCTTCCGTAGCGCTCAAGCGCCACGATCTGGCCGGCAAGACGGGCACGACCAACGAGTATGTCGATGCCTGGTTCTGCGGCTACCAGATGACCGTCGCCGGCTGCGCCTGGATCGGCTTCGACCAGCCCAGGAAGCTGGGCGACAAGGAAACAGGGGGAGCCGCCGCCCTGCCCATCTGGATCGGCTACATGACCCGCGCCCTGCGGGACGTCCCGGTCAGCCTGCCGGAAGCCCCCGCGGGGCTGGTGGCTTACGGCACCGGACGCGATCGCAGCTATGTTTACAGCGAGAACGCCGAGAAGGAAGAAGCGGCCGCCTCAGAAGCCTCGAACGGGGAAACCCCACCCCAACCCGACCTGGACAAGCCCCCAACGGATTGAGGCTACGACGCCTTCACCGGCCCCCTCAACCGCAATCCTCAACCGCAATCCTCACCGGCACCCCGGCCTGCTCGCCCACCAGTTGCGTCAAACGCCCGAACAATTCGGCGCCACTGCGCGTATCGACCCAGCGCTGACCATCCCAGCGAAAATGGAAGCCCCCCGAGCGCGCCGCCACCCACATTTCCCGGGCCGCGCCGTGGCGATTGACGACCATGCGACTGCCGTCGGCAAACTCGATTTCCAGGATGCCGCCCCCCGCCCTTTCCCAGTCCAGGTCTGCGCCAGAAGCCTCCAGGGCGGCCTCCAGCCTTGCGAGCACTTGCTCGGCACGGGATTCGAATTCGCTGTCGTTCATGATGTGCTACCATCCCCCGATTACTGACCGATCCGTCATTAACATGTCCCGACTCCCCCTGGCACTGCTGTTTTCCGGACTGATCCTGGGGGGCTGCGGCACCAAGGGCGCCCTCTCCCTGCCACCCGGACCAGCGCCTGATCCCCTTCTGGGCAAGTCATCCGCCCGCCAGGAAGCGGGGGGCCATGTTAACACGGACACCTCCTCCCCCAGCCGATGAGCCCCTTCTCCCGCCAGGCCGGCGTGCTCCACGCCGAGTCCGTCAGTCTTGCCCATATCGCCCAGCACTTCGGCACCCCGGCCTACGTCTATTCCCGTGCGGCTCTGGAAGCCTCCCTGGGGGAATTCACCGCGGTGCTTGGCGCCCATCCCGCCGGTGCCAGGGCTCTCGTCTGCTACGCCGTCAAGGCCAATTCCAATCTCGCCATCCTCAATCTCTTCGCCCGTTTGGGCGCCGGCTTCGACATCGTTTCCGGCGGTGAACTGGCCCGGGTTCTGGCCGCTGGCGCCGATCCGGGCAAAGTCGTCTTTTCCGGTGTCGGCAAAACTGGCGAGGAAATGCGGCAGGCCCTCCAGGCCGGCATCTTCTGTTTCAACGTCGAGAGCGCCGCCGAACTCGAACGCCTGAATGCCGTGGCCGGCTCCCTGGCCAAACGCGCCCCGGTGAGCCTGCGCGTCAATCCCGACGTGGATCCCAAGACCCACCCCTATATCTCCACCGGCCTCAAGGAAGCGAAATTCGGCGTCGCCTACGACCAGGCCACCGCACTCTACCGCCGGGCCGCCGCCCTGCCCCATCTGGAAGTCACCGGCATCGACTGCCACATCGGTTCCCAGTTGCTCGATCCCTCACCTTTTACCGAGGCCCTGGACCGCATCCTCGCCCTGGTCGACCGGCTGGCGGCCGACGGCATCACCATTCGGCATCTCGACCTGGGCGGCGGCCTCGGCATCCGCTACCGGGAAGGGCAGGAGCAACCCACAGTCGCCGCCTACCTGACGCCCCTTCTCGACCGCCTCGCGGGCCGCGGGCTCCAGGTGGTCCTCGAACCGGGGCGCCGCCTGGTGGGCAACGCCGGCGTCCTGCTCACCCGGGTCGAATACCTGAAGCCCGGCGAGGAGAAGAATTTCGCCATCGTCGATGCCGCCATGAACGACCTCATGCGCCCCGCCCTGTACGAAGCCTGGCACGACATCGTGCCGGTGGCGGAGCATGAAGGGGAAACCCGCGCCTGGGACGTGGTGGGGCCGGTCTGCGAGACCGGCGACTTCCTCGGCCAGGACCGGGCCCTGGCCCTGGCTCCCGGCGACCTGCTGGCGGTTCTCTCGGCCGGCGCCTACGGCATGGCCATGAGTTCCAACTACAACACCCGCCCCCGGGCCGCCGAGATCCTGGTTGACGGCGAGCAGACCCATCTGGTGCGGCGACGGGAGACCATCGCCGAACTCTACTCCGGCGAGTCCTGCCTGCCGCGATGAAACCCTGGCCGGCCCTCCTTCTGGCGGCGCTGGCCGTCACTGCCTGTAGCGAAAAGGCACCCGAGAAGAAGGGCCCGCCTCCCACTCTGATCACTGTCGTCCAGGTCCAGCCGGCTCGTTTCGAAGTGGTCGAGCGCACCCTGGGTTCCCTGGAAGCCGTCCTCGACCCCAAGGTAGGCGCGGAGATCGCAGGCCGCATCGTCGCCGTCCACGTGCACGGCGGGCAGCCCGTAAAGAAGGGGCAGGTCATGGCCCGCATCGACCCCCTGGACGCCACCCAGCAGGCCGCCGCCGACCGGGCCGAGGTCGCCCGCCTGGAGGCCCTTCTGGGCCAGCAGGAACGCCTGGTCACGCGCCAGAAGGAACTGGTCGAGCGCAATTTCATCTCCCGCAACGCCCTCGACGACGTGACCGCCCAGCGGGATGCCTTGCGCAGCCAACTCGCCGCCGCCCAGGCCCGCAGCGAGATTTCCCGCCACGGTCTGGGGCGTACCGAAGTCATCGCCCCCTTCGACGGCAACGTCGAGGTTCAGATCGTCAGCCTGGGCGACTACGTCAAGGTCGGCGACCCGGTGTTCCGCCTCATCTCCAACGCCCGCCTGCGCGCCAACCTGCCCTTCCCGGAAAGCGCCGGCCCCCGCCTGCGCATCGGGCAGCCGGTACGCCTGCTCAGTCCCATGGCGCCCGATTCCCCCGTCGAGGGCGCCATCGAGGACATCCGTCCGACGCTGCTCGAAGGCAGCCGTGCCATCGAAGTCATCGCCCGCATCGACAATCCCGGCGCCCTGCGGGGAGGGGGATCGGTGAACGCCACGGTCATCACCGGCGCCCGCGAAGGCGCCCTCATGGTGCCGGAACAATCGGTGGTCCTGCGTCCGGCAGGCAAGGTCGTCTATGTCGTGGAAGGGAGCAAGGTCCGCCAGCAGATCGTCCGCACCGGCGGCAAGGAGGGGGGTCTGGTGGAAATCCTCGACGGCCTGAAGGGAGGCGAGCGCGTGGCCCTGGACGGCGCCGGCTTCCTCACCCAGGATGCCCCCATCACGGTCAAAGGCGCCCCGGCGGCAGCCCCCGCCTCGTCCAAACCCCAATGACCCTGCCCGAACTTTCCATCAAGCGCCACGTCCTGGCGTGGATGGTCAGCGCCGTGCTGGTCCTCTTCGGTCTCATCAGCTACGGCCGCATCGGGATGGACCGCTATCCCTACATCGAATTTCCCGTCGTTTCCGTCACCACGGCCCTGCGCGGCGCCAATCCGGAAATCGTCGATGCCTCGATCACCAACATCATCGAGAGCGCGGTCAATTCCACTCCGGGCATCGAGCACATCCAGTCCACCTCCTCGCCCGGCGTCTCGGTCATCGGCATCACCTTCGGGCTGGAGAAGAAGATCGACGTCGCGTTCAACGAGGTCCA
>Ga0268298_10000920_pt1 | contig 36436 bp, 60 predicted proteins | sample WWTPWeurt_MetaG_FD_194462 | JGI IMG/M metagenome (GOLD analysis project Ga0268298, IMG submission 194462) | Activated sludge microbial communities from WWTP in Nijmegen, Gelderland, Netherland - WWTP Weurt | ecosystem: Engineered > WWTP > Aerobic digester > Activated sludge | place...
CGTTAGGCGTCATCGTGGTCATACGCCGGGTCGTCAATCACGGTCGTCGTCGGGTACGCGCCCCGTGCGTGCGGCTTGGCGGGCAGCATCAGGAACGCGTATTCGCCAGTGCTGTCGGGCACCGTGCGGCCCCAGCCGTGGCGCACCTTGCCCCAGCCTTGCAGCGGGCCGCCGTACCATTCCTCGCACGCCTGCATGAACTCGGCCGGGTCTTGGTGGCCCTTGCTCATTAGCGTTTTGGTGTCGTCGGTGTACAGGCACTCCACCGTCAGCGGGTAGGTGCGCTGGCCGCGCTTCATCTCCGCCTCGAAGCGGCCCCAAGCCTTGTCAACGGCGGCGTCTAGTGTTTCCATGCTCATGTCCTTTCGCTTCGGAGGCAACGCCTAACAGTGCGTTCAACCGGAGCCGCTACAGGCCGCGGCTTCAGCCACCATGGGCCAGCGGCCCGGTTAACTCCGCGTTAGGCCCCATGCCCGCCGCGCATCTTCGCCAACGTGGCCGGGTCGTCCTTTCGGTGCGGCGGCGCGTCGGGGTCGCCCTTGCCGTGCATCGCGCAGTAGGCAGCGAACTCGCCCGCCATCCGGCGCACATCGGCCACGTACACCGGGTCAAAGCCCAGCGTCTCGGCTGCGTTGGCGTAGGCCAGCAGCGCAGCAGGCGCGGCCGGGTCTTTCGCGCCGAACACCATGTAAGGCCACTCAGGCACAGAGCCGTCGCGGCGCGTCACCAGATACTTGCCTTCCGGCGCCTTGTCGCCGTATCTCCAAAGTCCACTCATCACGTTCTCCTTGTTGGGGCCTAACTGGCGGGTCAACCGGACCCGCTACGGCCTTCGGCCTACGCAGGCCGGTTACCCTTTTCGTTAGCCGTCAACAAGTCACCCTGTGCCAGCCTCGCAGCGATGGCCTGGCACTGTGACTCGCGCTTCTCAATCAGGATCGCCCGGCGCCCGGTCTTGCGCGCCACGGCGCCCGTGGTGCCGCTGCCGGCAAAGCAGTCCACCACCAGCCCACCGGGCGGCACGCTGTACTGCAGCAGCGGGGCCACGATGTCTTCGGGCTTCTGTGTCTCGTTCACTGCGTAGCCGTGGCAGCTTCGCGCGTAGATCACGCTGCCCATCAGTTTCGGCCCGCCGTCGTCGCTTGCGTAGCTGCCGGCGCCAATGTCGCCCCAGTGGGCTGGCCGGGCCTTGCGGCGCACTGTGCGCGCCGTGGCGTCGTTGGTGAACTGCGGCGCCTTGAACACGTCGCCCCACTCGCCCCGGTAGAAGTGCAGCGCCAGCTCGTGCAACCTGCGGAACCGGTCGTTCGCGGCGTTGCTGCCGTTGTGCTTCTCCCACACAACATCCTGCGCCAGCTTCCAGCCTGCGAACTGGCTGCCCTTGTCCATGAACATCCGCATCGAGCCAAAGCACCACACCTGGGGCGCCACCAAAGCGGCCACGTCGGGCCAGCCATCGGGCCAAACATCCCACTCCAGCGAAGTCTCGCCGTAGGGCGGGTCCGTCACCAGCGCGTCAGCCTTGGGCAGTAGCGGCAGCATTGCCAGCGCGTCACCGTGGTACAGGGTCACGGCCTCGTCTTCGTAGTACGGGCGTGGCAGGGCCAGCACCGCCGGTTGCCGGCTAACCCTGCGCTCAACGTGACCCGCAACGGCGGCCACGTCTTCACGCTTCGGGTCGGTCTGTAGCGCCGTTGCGGTCACGTTAGCTCCACGTTAGGCAGCATCAAAACAGGTCCGCCGTCATCGCCGCATCTTTGCGGGTCCGGTAGGCGGTGATCTTGTGGTGCTCAGCGTCATACGTCAGGTGGCAGCGCTGGCACATCGCCTTCAGGTTCGCCGGCTCGCAGTTCTCCGGCGTGTGGTCCAGGTGCGCCACCGTCAGCACCACGCGAGAGCCAGTTTCAGGGTGCGGCTCACCGTTCGGCGCGCGGCAGTCAGGGTAGGCTGGCGAGCCCTCGCATCGTTGGGCAGCGCGCTCGCGGATCGCGTCCGCAATGCGCTTCCAGTCCTTCGGGTATCTGGCTCGGTTCTCGGGGCGTATCGGCATGCTTCTGTCCTTTCGTGCCACCAGCCGCACAACTGGTCGTTGCAACGGACGGCCCTACGGCCGTCCTGTGGTCCGCGAAAGCCCGGCAGGGCCGCCGCTGAACTGGTCGTTCGGCCTCACAGGTTCGCGGGGTGCAGTTTCTCGGCGTACAGCCGGGTGCCCACGGGCGGGCAGCCGCGCTCCTTGGCCCAGCGCACCATCGTGAACCCTTCGCTGCCGTCAATCGGGCTCGGGCCGATCACGACCTCGCCAACAGGCACGTTTGCGCCCACGCCCATGCGCCCGCGACCGGACCGGGGCGTGCCCGCAGGCGACGGGTATTCGCGGTCAAGCATCGCGTCCCACGCCTCGCCCAGCATCTGCTGCGCGCGGCCATAGCCAATCTCCTGCCCAATGCGCTCCAGCGTCGCACGGTGTGCTTCGTCGCGGGCGTCCATCAATTGCATTGCGTTCATAGTCTTCCTCGCTTCGGCACCATGGCCTAACTGGTCGGTCGAGGCGAGTGCCAACGGCCGGGGGCTTTGGCGCGGGTAACTTCTTTCGTGCAGCCGTTGTCACCGCCTCACCTCCGCGTTAGGCCCCAAGACCAGCCGTGCGGCGCGCGTCGCCGCTTGGAGTTCCTGAACTTGATCGGATCTCCAGTCATCGCCGAAGTGGTTCACGCCCAAAGCCTCGGCCGCGTCCGCCAGCCGATACAGCGCGTATTTCAGCGCGTGAGCTTCAGCCCCTGCCCACTCCTCAGCCGTAGGCACGATCACGCGGCGTTCGCAGGTCAGCGTTTCATAGTGGCTCTTGCACGCGCCAGTCACGCGCTCCTCGCACCATACGCACATCGTCGCGGCATCGCCCGCGCGCTCTTCGATCTTGGCCATGTTCATGCACCACTCCTTGGTCAGTTCAACCTTCATCACGTTCTCCGCGTTGGGGCCTAACAACTCGGTCAACCGGACCGAGTACGGCCGGTTACCTCAACCGTTAGGCATGCGGCAGCGCCGCCAGTTGCCGCTCCAAGTCAGCGCGCATCGCAGCGGCCCAGTTGGCATCAGGCTCGATTGCCCAGCCCTCCGTTGCCTCAATCACATCCTCTGGCGGCATCCAGCCATGCGCGGCCGGGCACATGATCGAGCCGTCAGGCTCCATCCATACGCGGTCGCCGGTCTGGAATTCGCGGTTTTTGCTGTTGCGCGTCACCACGTAGCGCACGCCGAAACGCATGCCTAACTGGTCGTTCAACCGGAGAGCCAACGGCTCGGCGGCTTGCACAGGCTGGCGCGCTTCGGGTGTTGCATCATTCATCGCGTTGGCTCCCGGTTAACTTTGCGTTAGGCGTAGTCGCTAATGTCGAACTTCACCCACGCCCACGGCACCAGCACCGCGTGCGTTGCCAGCCCTTGCGCAAGGTGGCGCTCCACAATCAGCCGATTCGTGTTGCACTGCGGAGAGTAGGACTTGCCCTTGAAGAAGAACACGTTGTCGTTCTCGTCCACGGCCCACCAATGGTCTTGGTATGTCATCAGCGGGCCGCGCTTGCGCGGATTCGTGAGTTCGGCCAAAGGCACGCGCCGCCACTTCGCGTCAATCACGGCTTGAGTCACTGTCGTCATTCCAATCTCCTATCGCTTCGGAACCACTACGCCTAACCCGTCGCTCAACCGGAGCGCCCTACAGCTTCGCTTCCGGTCGCCCGGTTAGCTCTGCGTTAGGCCACAAGAGCCGGGCCGCGTCATCACGAGCTTCCTTCGCCAGCAGCCATCCGCGTCTGTCGGCGCCGCTGCTGTGATCGGGTTCCCACTCGCGCGTCAGCTTGTCCAGGTGGTCGATGCCCGCCACCATGCGCGCAGCCACTTCGCGCAGCCGCTCGATCTCGCCTGTCGCGTCTCTGCACGCTGTCCACCATGTGTGCGCCTCGCGGGCCAACGCGGCGTTCTTGGCTTCCAGCGCATCCATGCGCGCCGTGGCCCAGGCGCTGAGGCAAAGCTCCGCAGTTCGCTTTGCCTGCTCGTTGCGCGGCTGCGCCAGCGGTATGAAGTCGCCTCCATCGCGCAGGTATTCCAGGTCGCATAGCAGCGCGGCGCGGTGCGGCGCGCGTGCAGGCCAAAGGTCATCGTTCTCAATCACTTGCGCCCGCGCGTCCGCCTCGTCTTTGCACAGCATGGCAACGCCGTCGCGGTCTAGGCAGTACCACCGCGCTTCGGAGCCAGGCCTAACAGGTCGCTCAACTTGACCCACCACGGCGGGCCTGTTGTCTGCATCGTTCATCACGTCTTCCTTCTGTTGTGGCGCTCGCGCCGTGGCGGTCAAGTTAGCTTTGCGTTAGGCCCCAGCAAGGCCCAGCTTTGCCTGCCGCAAAATCTCGCGCAGCGCCTTGGCGTCGCTCATCGTGTTGCTGGGCTCGTCTACGATGCGTTGGAACCTGTCGCGCGCTTTCTCGGCCGCCGCGTGCAATCGCCTGTTCTCGGCTTGCAGGCGTTCCAGCAGTGCCCAAATCTGCTCTTGCGTGGCCGCGGTTCCGTCATCGTTGCGGATCATCTTGCACCTGAGCCCATGTATTTCAGTGCCTTGGTGCTTGTCGCAGTGTTCAAACTTCATGCGTTCCTCTATCTGTTCGTGGGGCCTAACTGTCGGTTCAAACGGACCAGCCTACGGCTGGCCGTTTAACCTGGCGTTATGCGCATCCGCTCTAACTCGCATCGCCGCGTCAATCGTTTCGTCCAGCGTTTCGGCTGGGCCATGCCGCATGTCGCCCTCAGCAAGATAGTGAGAAGCCGTAAATCTTGTGCCATCCTTGCGCGTCCATTTGGTGCAGTCGCTGCGCAAGTCGAGCTTCTGGCGGCTCCGAAGCCAGTTGTACCGCTGCGCGTCTTCACTCCAATGCACGCAGTCATTCATCCCTGGGCAGTTGTCTTGCAGCTTGCAAAATCCACAGTTCGCCATTCGTGTCTCCAGACGCATAACCTTTCGTTCCAGCGGAGGCTGCGCCATAAAGCGGCGCACCCCGCTGAACTCCACGTTAGGCCTTCTGCTTCTTTGGCTGCACCACCTCGGCAAGCCGCCCAAGGCGGTCGGCCGTCATGGTCGCCACGTACAACGCATCGGCCGCTTCCGTCTCCTGCTGGTCCAGCAGAACCGAAAGCGTCGGCCATGCGTCACCCTCCCGCGGCAGCGCGTCAATCTTGGCCTTGGCCTCGTCGCGCCTGCGCATGAAAAACACCAGCTTGTCGGCCAAGCTCTTTTCCTGTGCCATCGTCTTCTCGCTTCGGCCACACGGCCTAACAGGTCAGTGAACCGGAGCGCCAACAGGTCAGCGCGCTCCGGGGCATTCATCTCGGGCGCCCGGTTACTTCTGCGTTCGGCTTCACGCGGCCAGCATGCTGACCATGCCCATGCCGGCCATCTGCTGCACCATGTCGGGCGGGCACAGGTCGCCCAGCATCGTCTTCGGCGTCAGCAACTTCCACGCGCCCAGCGCGGCGCCTAGACCGATCAACGACAGCGCGGCACCCTGGTCGCCCACCCACCCTCCCAATTCGATGTAGCTGTGCTCCTGGCCGTCCAGCGGGTTCACGTCGCAGAACTCGCCCTTGTGGGCGGCCATCGCGGCTTTCAGCGCGTCGGCCGTTGCCTCGGGGCCTTTGCGCACGCCGAAGAAAATCACATCCGCGTCTGCCTCTTCGGGCGCGCACTGGATGGCGTTGCTTCTCAGGTAGTCAATCAGGTTCATGGCGTTCCTAGGTTTGTGGCTTCGTCATGGGTGAAGCCGAACCCTTCATTCGAGGCGACCGCCTTCGGCGTCGCCTCAATTCAATCGTTAGCCGGCCTGTGGCGGGCGAAGGTCGGGGTTGTAGTGCGCGGGGATGTCCGCGCGCCCGGCCTTCCACCTCGCCAGCAGGCCCTCGATCAATTCGCTCCCGTCCTTGCGGTCGGCGTTGCTCACGTACTGCGCTACGCCGTCGGCCTGGCACACCAGCACAAACGCGCAGGGCTCGCCAGCCGACTGCTCCAGCATCGTGTGCAGGCGCTCGGCGATGTCCTGCAGGTCCACGCTCAGGCGGGCGCTGGGCGTCATGCCGGCACCTTGGCTTCTGCGGCCTTGCGGGCGGCGCGCTTGGCATCCTTCTCGCGCTTGGCGGCCATCTGGCGCAACCGGCGCTCGCACGCCTGCGACTCGCGGTGTTGCTGCGTCACCTTCTCCACCGCGTCAGCGGCCCATTCGTAGCTTCTTACTGCCTGCATTTGGCGCTCCAAGGTTGTGCCGGTTTTCAAGGGGCCGGCTAACCCTTCGCACAAGCGGACGGCTTCGCCGCCGCTTAGCTCAATCGTTAGGTCGTCACGCTGCTGTCTTCCCGGTCGGCAGCAGCGTCGTGCGAAGTGGCTTCTTCCTGGGCAGCCGCAACTCAAACACCACAGGCTCCGTGATCTCTGGCGACCCCTTCACGCGGATGCCCAAATCCATCTTCGGGCCGACCCGCACGTTGGTTGTGTACAGGGTCAGCTTGTGCCCGACCCACGCTTCGACGTCCCGGCCCCATACAGCCTTGATGCACTCGGCGTTCGTGCGGTTGAGCAGCCATCCCCGGTCGCCCTTGGACTCCTTGAAGTACACGACCCATCGGTCACGCAACTTGCCGGCACCGTCGTCGTCTGTTGCCTTCATGCTCTCGACTTTTTCGAGCACGACTCGGTCAATGGTCAGCGTCGGCTCTTTGCCCGACAATTCGGCTGCCGTGATGTACGGCCCAAGGAATCCCAGTCCTACGTCCATTTCATTCTCCCGACGAGAGTCCGTATCCATCTATGTCGTCCTCGTCGTCTGCGAACACCCAGGCAGGGAGTTGGAGCGCCTGTTCCTCCGTGTACCGCCCCGGCCACTGATCGGCCTGGCGGCATGCAATGAGCCGGTCCATCAATTCGGACAGCTCTGCGTCTGCGAGTTCCAGCGATGCCGCGTCGATCTCGAAGACCGCGACATCGAACGGCGCAGCCTTTTCCGCGGCCACGATCAGCACCCTCTTGGGGGCCCATCCGAGACCGTATTCGCACCCGGCTCTGTAGTGTGCCAGCTGCAAGTGATAGCCCCAGCGCGCGGCCTCGGCACCGAACCGGCGCCCGTCGACTGATCGGCAGGTTTTGAAGTCGAGCAGGACGCGGTTAGCGGGCTGCATCCAGTCCGCTCGCGCCTTGCATGCTGCCCCGGTGCGCGGGTCTGTCCACACCATCGTCTGCTCGAATTCGGCGTCGTGGAAATAGGGGGCCACTAGCGGGTGGCGGCGCACGGCATCCGCCATGGCTGCGATGTCGTCTATTTCCGTGGTCTTGAGGATGGTCCTGCCTTCGTTGTCGGCCTTGAACTGCGCCCACTCTTTTCCGCGCCGGTCGCCTTCCCACATGGCGAACTCTTCATCGAACAGGTGCGGCTCGAAGATGAGCGTGTGCGCGGCCCGGCCCATGGCAAGCGCGGTGGTGTCTTCTCGCGGCGCCTGCAGCGCGTGCTGGAACGCGAGCGGCGACGTGCGCATGTGCTTCAGGCTCGACCAGTTGATGGCGTCGATGGCCGAGTATTCGTCGAAGGTCACAGCGGGCTCCTCGTGATGATTCGGATCCGCAGCGAGCGGATCAGCCGGCGCAGCGGCGAGACGGTCAGGGCGCGGGGCTGATCGGCGCCGATGTCGGTGCAGGCCTCTGCCGGCGGTGGACGTAGGAACGCCACCATCACGGCATCGTCGGCCCACTCGCGTTGCGCGACCTCGTTTCGGGCCTGGCGGCTGTAGCGCAGGGTGGTGTCGTGGGACATCACAGCGGCCCAACCACGCAAGCCACCACGAACGCCACCGCCATGGCCGCGATCAGCAGGTCCACGCGGCGCATGTATGACTCTTCGAAGCGGTCAGTGCGCATCGCGCCCCCCGACCTGCGCCGCGGCGCCGAACACGAGCGCCACGGCCACGGCCAGCGCGACCCACAGCGCGACGATGGTGGCGGTCAGCATGTGGTGGCCTCCGGCCTGGCCTTGATCGCGAGGCAGGCTGCACGGAGCTGATCTGCAAGCACCGCGGCGTCGAATTCGTCGATCTCAAGCGACACACCGAAGACCCCAAGCGAAAAAAGTCGAACTTTGTTCTCGATCGTCGTCCTGATGACGATCCTTCCATGCGCACCTAGAGACAGGTGCCGCTCGATCTCGCCTTGGGCATCGAGAACATCGACCACCATCGTGTCGGCACTCATTCCCACACTCCCGAGTGCGCGCAGGCATAAGCATCGGCCACCATCTGCGTGAGCCGGCGCAGCAGCTCGCCCGGGTTGCGGCGCTCTTCGGCCAGGCTCATGGCCTCGAGCAGCACCGCTCCGAAGTCGCTGTCGCTGATGTAGTCGGCGATGACATCGGTCGTCATCTGCTGCGTGCGGCCGAAGGGCACGTCCAGCGGCAGACTTCGGTCGACGTTGCGCTGGACGGACTCGATGAAGGCGCCGCGGGCTGCGGCTCTGCACTCGGCTTCGGTGCGGCCCCGCAGCTCGGCCGGGGTGAAGTAGGCGGCGCTCGGGCCGCGGAAGTCTCGGACGGGGGTGCCGGTCATTTGGGGCTCCTGGTCGGTTGGTTGGCGACTGAGGATGGACGATAGCAGCCGCTACGTCGCGTGTCAATAGCAAAAGCTACTGTTTTCGGAGGATTAGCCACTTGCGTTGCGGTAGCACTTGCTACTATCATGCCGGTCATGCACTTGAGCGACTATCTGCGGTCACCTGGTTCGATGTCAGTTGCCAAGCTCTCGGTCGCGATTGGCGTCAAGAGCGAGGCGCAGGTGCGCCAGTGGCAACACCGGTATGCCGGGAGGATCCCGGATCCGGCAAACTGCGTTGCCATCGAGCGCGCCACCGGTGGCGCCGTCACCCGCCGCGACCTGCGTCCAGACGACTGGCACATGATCTGGCCCGAGCTGGTCACGGCGGAGTTCCCGGCCCCATCCGAAGAGGCGCGCAATGCGGCCTGACAGATCATGGACCCGCAGCACGGATGGACGTGCATCCAAGCGATCGAAGTGCATGGCCTCCCCTCGGCCCTGCGGCCACGGCCACGCCGGTCGTGGTGATTGTGGAGAGCGGGCAGCCGGTTTCGAGTCCGGCCGGGTCCACCCTCACCACATGCGCGAGGCCCGCGATGCAGCCTGACCGCGACATGACACCTCGCCACGCCCGCTGCAGCGGCTGCAAGTCGGCCATCACCGGGCGCCCGTTGCCGCCGTGCATCCAGTGCGAGCGGCGCACCAATCCGGCTGATGACCGGCAGCCGCCGCGCGAATTCGTGTGTGACCGCATCGGCGGCGCATGGGTGTGCGGCGGACGTATTCCGACCCAGGAAGGGGTCGACGCGTGAAAGTCTCCTCCTGGCCCCATCCGGGGCTTTCGCCCGTCTCGGCCGCGTGGTCGGGGCGGGCTTTTTGTTGAGCAAGAACGATGAGCCAGATCCGTGATGACAAGAGGACAGAAGAGGTCAAGCTGCGGCTCACGGAGCGCGAGCTGCTCGACGCCAGCCGCATGGCAGCGATCGAGGAGCGGTCCGTCGCGGAGTTCATCACCAGGCTGTTGCGCTCGTCCATGTGTGGCAGTGTTGCCGTGCGTCTTGGGGCCCTGCAAGGGACGCTCAGGGGCGCTCAGGGACGCTCAGGGACGATGAGGGCCGGACAGGGACGCGCAGGGGCGTTGAGGGCTGCGCAGTGACAAGCCCCGCCTCTAACGTCCTGCCGCACCTCGAGAAGGTGCGTCGCACCGGCCCGGCGTCGTGGTCCGCAAGGTGCCCGTCACACGAGGACCGCGGACCGAGCCTGTCCATCCGCGAGGCCGACGACGGCCGGCTGCTGATGCACTGCTTCGCCGGCTGTGGCATCGACGAGATCGTCGGATCTCTCGGCCTGGATCTGTCGGACCTGTTCCCACCGCGGCCGCAGGAGCATGGCGGCGGCAATCGCAAGGAGCGCAAGCCGTTCCGGCCCAGCGACTTGATCTTGCTGGCCGCGCACGAGGCTTCAATCGTCGCCATCGCCGCGGCGGACATGGCCCAACAACGCGACTTGTCCGATCCTGACCGGGCTCGGTTGGTCGAATCAGCAGCGAGGCTTTGTGACCTGGCGACGTTCTGCCGCGATGGCGTCTGACCTCGAATACATCGAGGCCACGGCCGCGAAGCTGCGGGCGTTGCGCGGCCCGGTGTTGGCGTATGACGAGAGCGTCCCGACGCTGGACCCGCCCGACTGGGTGGTCGATGGGCCGCCGCCAGAGACACCCTATGCCGATCACGGATCGCGCCTTGGCTTCGGTGTAGTGATGAGCGTGACCGACCTCGAAGCGCAGGCCGGCGCGATCTCGTGGGCCGTGAAGCACCTGATCCCGGAACGCGGGCTCGGGTTCTTCTTTGGCGCCAGCGGCACGTTCAAGAGCTTCATCGCGCTGGACTACTCACTCCACCGCTGCTACGGCATGAGCTGGCTCGGGCGCAAGACCAAGCCGGCCACGCCGGTCTATCTGGCCGCCGAGGGTGGAGTCGGGCTGATCCGGCGCATCAAGGCCTGGCACCTGGCCCGCGGGATGGATTGGAAGGTGTGCCCGATGCGCGTTGTCGTCGCGCCCTTGACCCTGCGGACGCAGGCCTCGGCGCTGCGCGTGGCGATTGAGAAAACAGGCGTCACACCGGGCGACATCGTGGTCGACACGATGTCTCAGACCTTCACCGGCAACGAAAACAGTAACGACGAGGTGGCCGAGTTTCTGCGTGTTCTGGGGCGCGACCTGCGTGACGCTATGTCATGCACGGTAGGGGTGGTGCACCACTCCGGCCACATCGCCACCGAGCGCCCGCGCGGGGCCAGCGCAATCATCAGCAACGTCGACTTCGCGTTCGGCGTGTTCCGCGACGAGAAGCAGATGCTCGCAACGCTGGAGTTCGTGAAGATCAAGGACGAAGACCGTCCACCCCCGGTCAGCTTCGATTTGCGCCGCGTCGAGCTTGGGCGCGACGAGGACGGGGAACAGATCACGTCGCTGTCGGCTTCGTTCCTAAGTTCGGACGGTCTGTCAGAGGCCATGAAGCGCGAGGCTCTGCAGGGTCGCGGAGGCCGCAACCGGCTGCTGCTGCGCCTGGCCCAGAACGGGATGTTGGAGCGCGACCTGCGCAAAGTGTTCGGCGATGAGGCCGACATCTCCGACACCGAGGCCCGCCGCAAGGCGTACTACCGGTCGCGAGAGTGGGCGGTCGAGGCCGGGTTCATCGAGGTCGCGGACGGCCGAATCATTGTCCTGCGGGAGGTCGAATGAATGTCCCAAAAAAACCAGGAAATGTCCCAAAAAGAGCCAGGAAATGTCCGGGACAGGACTCGCGCGCGCATAAGGGAAACGGGACAAGTGTCCCGTCCCACTTCGTGTCCCGGGACATTGTCCCATTGTCCCAGGACAAACGATTCGAGAGCTGGCTGGCGATGGCGTCGCCGGAGCAAGTCCGGGCATGGAACGGGGGTCGCAAGCCATGACCGCCGAACAGCTCGAACTCATGCGCATCGCCGCCCAGCGCGTCCTTGCCGACCGTGCTGCTGGGCGCAAGCCGCACCCCAAGGCCGTCGCCTGGGCCAACCACGTGGTGGCCCACATCAAGCCGCTGGGCCGCCCGTTGAGCGCGGGTGAGCCCAGCGATCAGCAACTGCCGCTGCCGTTGCGCAGCGGCGCATTGGAGGTGTTCTGATGACGCAACCTAGCCCTTACCGAGCCGACGTCCTTGCCGCGCTTGACCGTCGACCAGAGGGCATGTACGTGTCCGACCTGTGCATCGCGGTGCAGGCCCAGCGCGGGACCATCACCAGGCTGATGCACAACATGCGCAAGGCCGGCATGGTCGAGGGCATCCGCGAAGGCTGCCAGCAAGCATCGAACCGCACCCGGTACTACTTGGCCAAGCACGAGGCCGCAGCCAAGGCCGCCAGCGCTGAGGCCAAGGGCTGGAAGTGGGGCACCGGGCGGCGCACGAAGGCCGAACTTAGGGCCGGATCGAAGCCTTCAAAGCGCTCCGCATCAGGCCCGGCTGTGGTGACCGAAAAGACGAAGGTGACCGTCTGCCCATGCGGCATGGACCAGCGCTTCACGGTGCACAAGCCAGAGCCGTTCTTCTCCGCACTGGCCCCGGGGAACTACCTCACCACCGGCAGCGCCATCGAGCGCGCCTACGGGGGCTGACGATGGCCAGGGCGCCGGATTGGTCTGTGGTGGAGGTGAGCATCCTGTCCCGGTGCTCGACGGCGCTGGAGGCGATGCGCGTGCTTCGCAAGGCAGGGTTCCGGCGCACGTACGGAGCCGTGTCCAAGAAGCTGCATCTGGCGCGCAAGCGGAGGGCGGCGGCGCAATGATCACCAACGTCGCGTTCCAGGTCCCGGGCGAGCCGCAGGGCAAGGGCCGGGCTCGTGTCGGACGCATTGCCGGCCACGCTCGGATGTTCACTCCGGCCAAGACGGTCGCATACGAGGGCCTGATTGCGCACGCCGCTGCAACGGCGATGGGGGGCCATCCACCCATCAGCGGGGCGTGCATGGTCGACGTTTGCGCGTCTATATCAGTCCCTGCGTCCTGGTCCAAGCGCAAGCGTGAGGACGCGCTGGCCGGGAAGATCAGGCCGACGAAGAAGCCTGACGGCGACAACATTCTGAAGGCCGTGTGCGACGGGATGAACGGCGTAGTGTTTCGAGACGATTCGCAGGCTGTGCACTGCATCGTGCGCAAGGCGTACCAACTGACGCCAGGGCTGAGCGTGATCGTGGCGGTGCTTTGATCATGATTCGAAGTCTGACCCTGCGCTGCCACATCTGCGGGCGCGTCTTGCTGCGGGCAGCCGCGACAGGTCAGACGATCTGGGGCAATGGTCCGGCCGGGCCAGGATGCGCGCGCAAGACGGGGCTGCTGCCCGCTCGGAAAACGCGTCTGATTCCGTCCAAGCGCATCCAAGAAGAAGGTCAGCGGCCAGCTGGAGATGCCGCTGTGACGGCCGCGCGCGCGCGCCATGAAGTCGCGTGTCATCCACCAGGAGAACACATTGGGCAAGAAGAAGACCGGCAAGAAGGGCGGCTGCTGAAGCCGTCCCGGTTCATTCCAACCGGGCGGGGCCTTCTGGCCTCGCCGATGTTTCTATGACCCCGAAACGCGAGGAGTTCGCGGTTGGACTGGCGGAGGGGTTGAGCCAGTCTGCGGCTTACCGGCGGGCGTTCCCGAGGTCTAAGGCATGGGTCGACGCAACCGTATGGCGCAAGGCGTCTCTACTTGCTCAGAATGGCGATGTTCGGGCGAGGCTGGCTGAATTGCAGGCAAAGGCAGCCGCCGCAAACGAGTTCACGATCGCCGAGCACTTGAGGACGCTTGTCGCGCTCCGTGAAGAGGCTCGCCGTGATTCGCAGTTTGCCGCCGCGATCAAGGCCGAAGAGTTGCGCGGTAAGTGCGCCGGGTTCTACACGGAAAAGACGGAGATCACGGGGCATGGAGGCGGTCCGATAGCTGTGCAGCGCATCGAACTGGTGCCGATGATCGGGGCAGCAGATGTCGACTCTTCGGGTTGAACTTCCACCCAAGCTGATCCCGGTGTTTTCTGGCCGAGCTGACGTGCGCGGTGCCTACGGAGGGAGAGGTTCGGCCAAGACGCGAAGTTTTGCCAAGATGGTCGCGGTCGAAGGGATGCGGTTCGGCCGCGCAGGAATCAGCGGGATCCTGCTGTGCGCGCGGCAGTTCCAGAACTCGCTGTCAGACTCGTCGCTCGAAGAGTGCAAGCGGGCGATTGAGGATGAGCCGGTGCTTGCCGCCTACTACGAGTCTGGAGAGCAGTACATCCGAAGCCGAGATGGGAGGATCACGTTCGCCTTCTCGGGCCTGGATCGGAACATCGCCAGCGTCAAATCGAAGGGCCGCATCCTGCTGTGCTGGGTCGACGAGGCAGAGCCGGTGACTGAATCGGCGTGGTCGATTCTCGTGCCGACGCTGCGCGAAGAGGGCGACGGGTGGAACGCGGAGCTGTGGGTGACGTGGAACCCGAGACGCAAGTCGGCGGCGGTCGAAAGCCGGTTTCGGATGTCGCGCGACCCACTCGTCAAGGTCGTCGAGCTGAACTGGCGCGACAACCCAAAGTTCCCGGCGAAGTTAGAGCGAGACCGATCACGAGACTTGTCCGAGCGCCCGGACAGGTATCGGCACGTGTGGGAGGGAGACTACGAGACGGCCGTTGAGGGCGCATACTTTGCGCGCGAGCTGGAGTCTGCGCGCACAGACGGGCGCATCTGTCGTGTCCCGGTCGACCCATTGATGACGGTGCGGTTGTTCTGGGACATCGGAGGCACCGGGGCACGCGCCGATGCGTGCGCCATCTGGGCGGCCCAGTTCGTCGGGCTGGAGGTCAGGGCGCTGGACTATTACGAGGCGGTCGGGCAGCCTTTAGCGGCCCATGTCACGTGGTTGCGCGGACGCGGATACGGCCCGGACGCGGCTCAGGTCTGGCTGCCTCACGACGGAGCGACGAACGACAAGGTTCACAGCGTTTCGTTCCAGTCCGCGCTGCAGGACGTTGGGTACTCTGTGACCGTCGTCCCGAACCAAGGCGCAGGTGCCGCCAGGAAACGAATCGAGGCTGCTCGCCGGCTGTTCCCTTCGATCAGCTTCGACGAGACGCGCACGCAGGCTGGACGCGACGCTTTGGGCTGGTACCACGAGAAGAGGGACGACGAGCGCGGCGTCGGCCTGGGGCCGAGTCACGACTGGGCATCGCACGGAGCGGATGCGTTTGGCCTGATGTGCTGCGTTTACGAGCCTCCGCGGGCGCTTGCCCCGCTGAAGTACGCGCCGCTCGACATTGTGTAGAGCTATTGAGCAGACGCATCAGATAGGCGTATACAATCGCGCCCGATGAGCGCGAAACGCCAAATGTCCGACGAGCAGCTGCTCTCGGTCCTGTCGTCGGAGCTGCAAAGCTCTTCGGCCTGGGCCATGGAGCACTTGGAGGCCGACCAGCTCAAGAGCCTGCAGTACTACCTGCAGATGCCGCTCGGCAACGAAATAAAGGGCCGCTCGCAGTTCCGCTCGGCCGACGTATTCGAGTGCGTCGAGTCGGCGATGCCAGGATTCATCGAGCCGTTCTTCAGCAGCGAAAACATCGGCGTCTTCGCGCCGCGAGGGCCCGAGGACGAGGCCTACGCCGAGCAGGCGACCGATTACGTGAACTACCTGATCAAGAGCCGCAACCCGGGCTTCATGATCTTCAGCACGTGGATCAAGGACGCGCTGCTGTCGAAGGTGGGCGTCGTGCGCGCCGAGTGGGACGAGGCCGAGCGCAAGCGCAAGGAACTGCGCGGGCTGACGACTGAACAGCTTTCGATGATCGGGCAGGACGGGTCGGCAGAGATCATCGAGCACAGGGCATACCCAGTCCCAGGCATGGCGCCGATGAACGAGGCGCAGAGCATCCAGACTGGAGGCCAGCTGCCGATGCTGCACGACGTGGTGCTGCTGGTGAAGCAGGCCGGCACCGTCTGCATCGAGAACGTCAGGCCCGAGAACTTCGTTCTGACAAGCGGGATCGGGTCCATCGACAAGGCTCGGATCATCGGCGAGTGGGCGTGCTTCACTCGCTCTGAGCTGGTCGAGATGGGCTTCCGCCAGGCAATGGAGGTCCAGAACTATGACCGCTCCGGCGCCAACGCGCAGACGCTCAAAGACGCTCGTGACCAGTCGACGCCGACGGCCACCAAAGACGAGCCGGCCGACCCGTCGCTTGAAGAGGTCGAGCTGTTCAAGGGCTACATCAAGGCCGACCGCAATGGCGACGGCGTGGCCGAATGGCGCCGCGTGCTCATCGGTGGTGGAGAGTCGCCAATCCTGGAGGACGAGGAGGCGGACAGCCACAACTACGCCGTCATCTCTCCGATCTTGGTCCCGCACAGAGTGATCGGGCTGGGTTATGCAGACGTGGCACGGCCGATTGAAGAGCTGAAAACAGCCCTGACGCGGCAGTATCTTGACAGCCTGTACCTGGCGAACAGGCCACGCACTTACGTCAACCTCGACGCCAGCGTCAGCCTAGATGACCTGCTGTCCGACCGCATCGGCGGGATCGTTCGCGGCAGGGGCCCGGCTCAGAACGCGATCCAGCCGCTGCAAACAACGGCTGTCAGCCGCGACGCGCTCGAAGGCCTTCAGCTTGCAGACGGGATGCGCGAGACGCGTCTTGGGATCCCGAAATTCAATCCTGGGGTCGAGAGCGACGCGCTACACAAGACGGCCACCGGGGTCCGCAGCATCAACAACCTCGTCGACAAGCGCCAGAAGATGACGCTGCGAACGATTGCCGAAACCGGAATTCGAGACCTGTTCCGCTTGGTGCTCAAGCTGGTGACCGAATACCAGGACGTGCCGGCGCTCGTTCGCCTGCGCGGCAAGTTCGTTCCCTTTGACCCGCGCGGATGGAACCCGGACATGGACGCAGTAATCGAGGTCGGCGTCGGCACGTCTGACGAAACCGAAACGATGATGCTTCTGCAGCAGTTCGGCCAGTTCATGACCTGGGCTCAGCAGTCTGGAAGCGGCGTTGTTCAGCCCCCGAACATCTACGAGTTCGGGAAGATGCTGGCCAAGAACGCGCGGCTGAAGGGCGCCGACATTCGGCTGCTCACGGACCCCAAGACGATAGCGCCGCACCCGCCGCAACAAGACCCGAAACTGGCCTTGGAGCAGTTCAAGGCGGTGCAGGAACAGCAGCGATTCCAAGCCGAGGCGTCAATCGATCAGCAGCGGCGGCAATTTGAGGCCGAGCTGCAGATGGCGACTGACAAAAACCGACAGGAAATGGAGGCGCGTCAGAAGCTGATCGAGATGCAGCAGCAGGCGCAGATTGAGCAGCTGCGCATCGCGTCATCTGAGCGCCAAGAAGCGTCTCGGCTTGAATTCGAGCGGTGGAAGGTCGAGTTCGGAGCGCAGAGCCAGCAAGCGCTTGAACTGCTCAAGCAGCAATCGCAACAGATCGACCTCGAACCGATCACGGCTCAGCTGCAGGCCCTTGCGGAGCAAATCATGGCCCCACCGCAGACGGTGCGAGACGCTTCCGGGCGCCTCGTGGCAATCCAAAAGGGGGCGGTGCGCGTCCCTGTGCAGTATGACGCAAACGGGCGCCCGAACGTGGGCGGATGAGGCCCTGACGGGCGCAGGAGCAATCAATGGCCAAGTGGGCAAACCAACTGATCCTCGACGGCGGCTCGGACCTGATGCGCACCCGCGCCGGGACCGCAGCCCGCGTGAAGATGCACGTCATCAAGGCCTATACCGCGGCCGACAGTTACGCGACCGTAACCGGCAACAGTTGCGGCAGCGTCGACCTGGTGGCAGGCGACATGGTGCAGAGCAGTTCAGGCAGCAACCGCGTCACGACGTGGGGAGCCAAGACCATCACACTCACTGCCAACAGCGGCGCCGCGCCAAACAACCACATCGCCATCGTCGACAGCGTGAGCAGCGACGTGCTCTACGTGGCTGACGAGACAACCGACCAGCAGCTCTACACGGGCAACACCTTCAACGTGCCCGCGTTCACCTGGACCGTGAATCAGCCTACCTAATCGGAGCCACCCATGACCGTCATTGCACGACTCATCATCCTGCTCGCACTTGCGCTGATCGGCGCGGCGCACGCGCAAACCACCCTCAGCCCCGCGCGCCTGGCCACGGCCTGCACGGCGTGCAAGGCCGACGCAGCGTGCAACACGCCCCGCTTGGCCGGCGACACGATCACCGTGTTGCAGTGGCTCAACGCACCCAAGACAGTCACGCAGCTGGCGTGGCGGATCGACCTGCAGCCGCAGCAGATCGACGAGGCCGCCACCTACACGACGTATGACAGCCTCACGGCCGGCAAGCGTGATGAGTGGGTGCTGTTCTTGCGTTACTCACGCAACATGAGCAAGGCGAAGAACCGCGGCGTCGTCACTGACGTGTGGGGTGCCGCGACCGCGGGCAGCGTTGCCGAGTCGATCCTGCAGGCCGCAACGTACGCTGCCACCAACGTGCAGGCAGCCATCGGAGGCACGTCGCGCACGACCGGCACCGTGACGGCGCTGGACCTCACCTACACAGGTGCGGCGGCCAGCGGCGATGCCAATTGGCTGGTGCAGTCGGCCAACTGCAACTGAGGCAGCGCGATGGCAGGCGACATCCGCGCGAAAGAGCGCGCGATCATCACGCTCACCAGCACCGGGGCGAGCCTCACCAGCGGTTCCGCCGGCCTGGCCAACGGCACGGCAGACTTCGACGCCAGGTCGACGGGCAATGCCCCCGATGACCTGCGAGCACGGTTCGAGCTGCTGTGCCAATGGGCCACCGTCACCGGTATCAGCGGCGGTATTTTGGTAGCCGAGCTGTACCTGGTGCCAGCGCTGGACGGAACGAATTTCCCTGATGTTGACACCACGGCCGGATCGTCGCGCCTACCCGCATCGTGCTACGCCGTGGCATTCGAGGCGACAAAGGCGCCCACGGCAAACACCAACATGCGATTCGTGAGCGCGCCAATCGATATCGATCCGCTTCTCTACCGTCCATACATCAAAAACATCAGCGGGCAGACGATCTCTGCGAACTGGACCGTCAAGGCGTTGACCGCGCAAGGGCAGTACACGTAAGCGCTGCGCCATGCTGCGACCCAACACCGGACGCATCTGGCTGCCTGAGCGGCCGGAGACCTACGACAATTACCTGCTGCCAGGCAACGCGCAGGTCTGGGTTCCGCGCACCGATGGGTACTCCATTGGGATACGCGAAGCAGTCAACATCAATAGTGCGAATGGAGTGCCCTATCAGCAAGGCCCGTTGGGTCTGGCTATAAGGGCGCGGCCCAATTCGTCTACGGACCCTGGTGAGTGCGCCTATTGGAACTTCACGTCTTCGCCAGTTACGCGTGGGAGCGGATCCCCATCGGCAACGCTGGTTGGGATTTTCGCGTGTGAGAACTTTAGCTACGCCCCAAACATCTCGTACGGCAGCGACGGTTCCGGCAACGGCTGGTCGATGTCTATCGGCCTCAATGCCTCGACCATCACTGGCGCATATGTGGATTCGTCCCCAGCTGGATTCACAGCAACGATCACCCGGACACAAACGGCGAACCGTCTCTACGCAGTAGCTCTGCGAAAGGTCGGGACGACGCTTACCGTGTTCTGCGAAGGGCAGACAGCGACGGTAACTGGTGGAAACGGAGCCCTTCGCACATCCTCGTTCGGTCTGTGCAGCACGTCGGCTGTGGCGTCCAGCGGCTTCAACCGCACCTATCTCGCGGCAATCACCGACGCCGCGTTAAGCGATGCGCAGATCTGGGCGCTGCTGCGAGACCCGCGGCGCTTGTTCCCGGCGGCGCGGCGGCGGGTGTGGGTGACGGGGGTTGCGGCGGGTGGTGGCGCTATCAACGGCGTTGTTGCCAACGCTGCTAGCGCCACATCGGGCAGCGCCCCCGCCGCCACACAGGCGCAGCAAGCCAGCATCGCGGCTGGCGTCACCGCCACCACAGCGAGCACGCCCGCGGCGACTCAATCGCACGTTGGCGCCGCCGCAGCAAGCGTCACGGCGACAGTGGGCTCGACGCCCGCGGCCACGCAAGTGCAAGTCGGCCAGGCCGCCGCTGGGTCTACAGCCACCGTCGGGTCAAACGTCGGCGCCGGGGAGTCAACCGGCGCGGTCGACCCGGGCGTCACTACGACCGAAGCCAGCTCGCCAGCAGGGACGCAAACCGGCCCAGGCCTGCCCACCCCTGGCGGGTATGACGCAGGCCATGTGGCGCAACGCGCGGCAAGGCGCAAACAGACGGTCTTGCACAGCGACGACAGGGATCGGCTCAAGGCCGAATTCGATGCGCTGTTGGCTCGCGTCAAGGGACAGGCAGTCGAGAAGGCGGCATCGGCTGCAGATCAGTCCGCCCCAGGTTCGTCTGCTCCCACTCAAGACATCAAGCCACCGCGCATGCCGGAGGTGCGTGGAGTCGCGCCTGAGCTGTTGCGGCAATGGATGCCTGACCTGCTGGCCACGTTTCGCACCGAATACCGCAACGCCTATCTAGACCAAGTGGCGCAGGCGGCAAAGCGCCGCGCTGAATTCGCGGCCATCGCAGAAGAGGAGGCCATTTTGATCGTGGCCACGCTATGAACATCGACGCGACCGACGACATCATCATCGCTCGGGCATCGAGGGCTGAGTCGATCCTGTCGGACCCGCTTGTCGCCGAGGTCTTGTCGGCCATGAAGACGGCGCTCGCAGAGCAGTTCTTCGGCACAGCCATAGACGACGCCAAGACGCGCGAATTGCTGCACCACATGGACCGGGCGAGAGCCCAGTTTGAGGGCGCGTTTCGGTCTCTGATCATGGGCGGCAGGATGGCCCAGGAAGAGCGCAGCGCAGAACAGCAGCACGCAGCCGCAATGGCTGAAATTCAACGCATCGTGAAGGAGCGCTAGATGGCCTGGCCAAAAGGCAAGCCGCGCCGCGGCGTCGAGCAGGGGAACGCGGCCGACTCCGAGGAGCACAAACCACAGGACGGCACCCCAGAAGACGCTCCACCGGACGACATGGCCGGATTCTGCGGCTGGGCCGACGAATGCAAGCGCCTAGATGGTGTGGTGCCGGTGTCGGTCTCGCACCCCTTGGTGCCGGAGGACCGGCGCCACTGGGACGGCAGATACAGCGGCTATCCGCTCACGCGCGGGCCGGCTGGAGTGCGTTGGTCTGACGGCAGTTCCTGGCCCGAGGCTGGCCAGACAGATAGCATGATTGAATAGATCAATCAACAGTGATAGCATGCAACTATGGATGAAGGACTGACCATCGAGAGCTTCGCTGCCGAGATGGCGAACGCTGGCAAACCAGAGCAACCCGCCGCGGCGGATTCTGGCCCAGCGGACGTGCCGGCGGAGGGCGAGGACTCGTCTCTTGAGGGTGCCCAACAGGACGCCGAAGCTCAAGCCGAAGAGGCTCAAGCCGAAGGCGACACCGAGGGGCAGTCGGAGCAACCCACAGAGGATTCCGATCAGGCGAAAGAGCCTGTCCACAAGTGGACGACGGCGAACGGTGAGACCTACGAGGTCGCCGAGAGCGAGCTTCGCGCGGGGTACCTGCGACAGCAGGACTACACGCAGAAGGCGCAGCAGGTGGCCGAGTGGTCTAGGCAGTCTCAGGCCCAGATCCAGCAACAGGCGCAGCAACAAGTTCAGGTGCTCAACCAGGTGCAGCAGGGGCTGATGTATTTGGGCGGGCTGGATGCACAGATCCAATCGCTCAAGGCGCAGAACCTGCCGACCGCGGACCTGATGGTGGAGCGCATGCGAGCAGAGCAGCACCTCAACGGCACCTTGGGGCAGTTTGCGCAGACGTTTGCGCACCAGACCAAGACCCAAGAGCAGGCGGCCGTGTCGGCCGCCGAACAGCACCTCGCAAGCCGCTTCCCGGGGATCACGCAGAAGGATGTGGGCGCAGCCTTTGCCCATGTCCACAAGCTGGCCCCATCTGAGCACGAGCTGAACCTGATTCGAACAAACCCGCATCTGGCCGAAATGGCGATGTATGCGGGCAAGTGGCTAGATCTGCAGGCCAAGAAGCCCGAGGTGCAGAACAAGGTGCGCAAATTGCCGTCTCCGACGACAAAACCGCGCTCCCCTGTGCCGACATCGAAAACCGACGCGGCTCTCAAGGCGATCAACTCGCGCTCAACATTCAGCACAGCGCAATTCGCCGAGCTGCTCAAAGCTGCAGGGTGAATCATGGCTCAGATTTCGAACTCATTCGCAACGTTCAACAGCTCGCGAGTGCGAGAGCAACTGCTGAACAAGATCTGGAACGTCAGCGTCGATGAAACGCCGACGCTCGCGCTGATCGGGAAGCAAACCGTCGACGGCCCGTTCGTCGAGTGGCTGACTGACGCCTTCCGGGCGGGCGCATCGAACAAGGTCGAGCAGGGCAACACGTCAGCGCCTGCGGCTCGCGTCAACGTCAGCCGGTACAGCAACCGGACGCAGATCTCAGAGGACGTGCTGTCGATCTCCAACACGCAGCAAGCCGCGGAGAAGGCCGGCGGCAACGACGAAGTGGCGTACCAGGAAGCGCTGGCGATGGTGGTGCTGAAGAAGGACATCGAGTTTGGCGTATTGCAGAACACGACGGCCATTGCCGCTGCCGCAGGCACTCCGCCACAGTCTCGCGGGTTCTTGGGATTCATCGCGACGAACACGAGCAAGGGCGTAGGTGGAGCAGACCCGGCTCCGTTGAGCAACACCGCGCCCACAGACGGGACGCAGCGGGCATTTACCGAAACGCTGCTCAAGGACGTGATGAAGTTGATGTTCGACAACGGCAGTCCGAACCGCGACAACATCTACGCCCTGATCCCGTCTGCTCAGCGGACCACATTCGACGGATTCCTGGCCGGACAGACGCGCTTCGACAAGGCCGAAGACAAGACCCTGACCGCGGTGCTGGAGGTCTACATCGGTCCGTTCGGCCGCGTGAAGGCGGTCAATGCCCGTCACATGCGCACGCGCGAAGTGTTCCTGCTGAACCCCGACTATGCCAAGCTTGGCACATTGCGCAAGATGAAGTCGACACCAATTGGCGTGCGTGGGGACGCGACCGAGCGCCTGATCAATTGCGAGTGGACGCTCATCGTGAACAACGAAAAAGCCCACGGCGCAATCCGCGACCTGACCTAACCAAGCCACGGGCCCGCAGCATTCGCGGGCTCTGTCAACCCAGGCCCGGAGCGTCTCCGGGCCACCCAACACCGCAGCGCGCGTGTCGTGCGCCGCAGATGCCAAGAGGCGTCTATGGCCATCGACATCATCAAGCGCACGCACAGCACCGTCACGTACGGCGCCCAAGAGGACGGGAAGATCATCATCGGCGAGTCCGCCGATCTTTCCGGCAACCTCGACCGCATCCAGCGCATGCGGCAGGCCGATATCAACAGCGAGACGCTTGGCCACTGCGTTGCCGCGATCCCGCTGGTCGAGCTTGCTGCCTGGTGCAACAAGCTTGGCCTGTCCATTGAGGAGGCGGCCGCAGACGACGCGATTCTTGATCGCTTCATCGCGGACGGGCACCAGAAATTCCTGGTGCGCAACGGGGTCCATTGATGGACTACAACTCGCTGTTGGCGGCGGTTGCCGACTGGGCGCATCGATCCGACCTGGCGACGCCTGCGGCGACGTTCGTCGAGTTCGCAGAGGCCCGCTTCAACCGCAAGCTCCGGCTCAGCAACTCGGCCGCAGTCACGAACGTGACGGTGCCGTCAGGGCAGTCCTCGGTCAACCTGCCGAACGATTACCAGGAGGGAAGGGCGCTCACCAGCTCGGGGGGCGAGTGGACGCAATGCACCGCCGAGCAATTGGCCGAGCGCGTTGCCGCCGGAAGCGCTGACTACGCCTATGCCGTCTATGGCGGGGCGATTCACCTTCCGTTCGCGGTCACATCCGACACCGCGTTGACGCTTTCCTACTGGCAGCGCATCCCGCCGCTCAGTGCTGAGACGACAAGCAACTGGGTACTCTCCAAGGCGCCTGACCTGTACCTGATGACGGCGCTGTCAATCGCGGCGACGTACGCCAAAAACCCCCAGATGTCCGCCTTCTACGAAATGCAGGCACAGACCGCGCTCGAAGAGTTGCGCGCGTCCGACCAAGGGGCGATGTACTTCGCCGCGGCACTGCAACCCGACTACGTGGTGTAGCCATGCCCATCCCGTACACCGACATCCGCGCCCTCGTCGACGACGCAGTGTTTCAGCGCCGGCTGCAGGTCGCGCTCTGGCGCGAGGCCTCGAAGACGCTGCGCGCCGTGGGGCCTGACCCGAAGCTGTTGGCCTGGGCCAAGGAGCAGATCCGAGGCCCCAGCCAGCAGATCATAGAGTCAACGATCCGGGTGGCCACGGGTGGCAGCCAGGGCGACGCCAACAGCGTCTACAACAAGGGCGCCGCCGTGACCGACGACGACCTGCAGCGCATCGTCGGCATCGTCGCGCCAGACCTGGCCGGGGTGTAACGCGATGCCCCTCGTGCCGCTGATCGGCTTCGCCCCGGACGTCGACCCGTCGACCCCAGGCGCGATGGTCGAGTGCGCGAACATGGTCCCAACGTTGCGCGGCATGCGCTCGGTGCCATCCAACGTGGCCACGGCCTACCCGGCATCGGCTGAGGCCGTGACGGGTGCTGCGCTGCTGCAGAAGCTCGACGCCTCGGTGCGCTTTTTCATCGGCGGCGCGAGCATGCTGCAAGAGGGCTCGGGCGGTGTATGGGCCAACGTGAGCCGCGGTCTCGGCTACACGGCCGGCACCGTGCGCTGGCGATTCGCCCAGTTCGGAAACGACTCGCTGGCGGCCAACAAGTCGTGCCAGCTGCAGCGCTCGACCGGCGCCTCTTTTGCCAACCTCACAGCTCCGAAGGCGTCACTCGTCGAAGTCGCGTCCGGATTCGTGATGCTGGCCGACTGCGACGACACCGCGATGGGCCTGGGCACCGCGTTCGGCGACCAGGCGGACCGCTGGTGGTGCAGCGCCATCAACGATGACGCCACCTGGGCGCCCAGCTTGTCCGTGCAGTGCGCCTCGGGCCGCCTGGTGGATGCGCCGGGGCCGATCCGCGCGCTGCGGCGCCTGGGGCCCAACCTGGTGGCGTACAAGGACCGCGCGCTCTTCGTCGGCACCTACGTCGGCGCGCAGTCAGGTGTGTGGCAGTGGACGCTCATTCCGGGCGACATCGGGTGCAGCTCGCAAGAAGCCGTCGTCAACATCGGCACCGCGCACCTGTTCATCGGCGAGACGGACATCTACGCCTTCGACGGCTCGCGCCCAGTGCCCATCGGCGCCCCGCTGCGGCAGTGGTTCTTCGCTCGCCTGAACCGCTCGTACCAATACCAGATCGCGGCGATGCACGACCGAGTGAACAGCCTCGTCTATTGGTTCTACCCGTCCACCGGCTCGGCCAGCGGCGCGCTCGACGAGGCCATCGTCTACAACTACCGGGCGCAGAAGTGGGGCGTCATCACGCGCTCCATCGAGCTGCCGATTGAGCTGGTGCTGGGCGGCATCACGTACGACACGCTCGGGACGCTGTACTCGACCTATGACGCGCTCCCGGCCATCCCGTACGACTCGCCGTTCTGGATCGCCAACAGCCCAGTCCCGGCCCTGATCGGCACCGACCACAAGCCCTACACCGTGGGCGGCGCGGCTGGATCATGGTCCTTCGCCGGCAACCTCTACGGCGATGAGCAGGTGATCTCGCTGGTGAGCCGCGCCAACGTGCGCTGGCTCTCCAAGCCTGCCGCCGCTAGCCTGGTGCACCGGTACGGTATGGGAGAGAGCGACGCGCTGACGTCGAGCGCCGCGGTGGCCATGGGCTCGGCCGGGCGCTTCGACCTGCTGCGCTCGGCGCGCTGGCATCAGGACGCGCTCTCGGGCAGCGGCGATGCCGAGCTTGTGGGTCTGGACGTGGCGGTGCAAGAGGACGGCAGCGAATGAGGCTCGACCCTGATCCGCGCCTGCCCACCGAGGGCGGCTTGTCGCGCCTGGTGACGCGGCTTTATGAGTTGCTGCGCCTGATCGTGCAGGCCAACAACAAGCACGGGGACGGCTTCGTGCACGCCTCGCAGGTGCTCTCGGCCAGCTACACGATGCAGGACGGAGACAGCGTTCTGCTCGTCAGTGCAGCCGGTGGCGCGCGGGCCGTCACGCTGCTCTCTCCGGCCGCGGCGCTGGGCAAGCTCGTGACCGTGCGCAAGACCGAGGGCAGCGTCAACAACGTGACCCTGACGCCGGTCTCTGGGCTCATCGACGGTGCCGCGACGCTGGTGCTCACGGCCGCCGCTCCGCGCGCCATGTTGGCCAGCGACGGCACGAACTACTTCACTGTGTGAGGCCACAGCATGGCGACTTCACTTCCCTTCTACGGTCAGTACCAGCAGAACATGGGGCCGTTCCAGACCCCCTACGGCTACGGCCAGGCGCCCGGGCAAACGGGGCTCGGGTACTACGAACAGCAGACCCCCGCGGGCAGCTTCGCCGCGTCGGACTGGGGCGGCCCTGTGCAACAGCAGTGGGGCCAGGCCTACACCGCGAGCAACCCCTTCATCGGCCAGACGAGCCAGGGCGTGGGGCAGCAGCAGTCCGTGATGCCGTGGGCGCAGCAGGCCCAGCAAGCGGGCCAGGCGGCCAACCCGTACCTGGGCCAGAGCACGCAGCAGGTGCAGCAGACCGGCCCCAACCAGTTCGGCGGCGGCAACCCGTACCTGGGCCAAGCCATCGACGCGGCCAGCGCCGACGCGCGGCGCAACTTCGACTTGTCCATCCGGCCGGCCCTCGACTCGGCCGACCGAGCCAGCGGCAGCTTCGGCAACACGGCCCTGGGCGAGATGCGCCAGAACGCCTACAGCGACTTCGGGCGCAACCTGGGCAACATCGCCAGCGGCATGCGCATGCAGGACTACACGCAGCAGCAGAACCTGGCCGAGAACGCCTTGGGCCGCCAGCAGGCCGTGAACATGGCCAACGCGGGGTACAACGCGCAGGACCTGGGCCGCAACATGAGCGGCTTCCTGCAGGGGCAAGGTCTCAACCTGCAAGGCCTCGGCCAGGCCCTGGGCGCAGCGCAATTCGACGCCAGCCTGGGCAACAACGTCGGGCAGTTCAACGCCAACCTGGGCGCGTCTGACCTCGGCCGCAACGCGCAGCTCTCGCAGGCCCTGGGCCAGTTCAACGCGGGCCAGCTCGGCGCCATGAGCCAGTTCAACGCGGGGCAGGGCAACGCGCTCGGGCAATTCAGTGCCGGCCAGCGCCAGGCGAACAACCAGTACAACGTCGGCGCGGCGAACTCGATGCTCAACCAGCAGCGCCAGCTCGGCCAGCAGGCCGACCAGTTCGGCCAGAACATGGACTTCAACACCTGGCAGGCGAATAACGGACTGCAGCGCCAGGGCGTGCAGGACCAGATCGCGCTGCTGAACACGCTGATGGGCCTCAACACCCAGGGGCTGAACCTGGGCACGCAGCAGCAGAACACGCCGCTGAACTACTGGCAGCAGTTCCTGGGCGGCGGCACGCAACTCGGCGGCCAGGGCGCCAGCAACACGCAGAACCTGCAGGGCAACCCGATTTTGGGCGCCCTGGGCGGCTGGCTGGCCGCGCAACGCATGTACGGAGGCTGAGGCAATGGCAAGCAACCTCGCGGCGCAGATCCGCGCCACCTGGGGCGGCAACTGGGACGCGTCGGGCGTCGACCGTGCCGAAGAGCTGGCCCGGCTGCTGCAGGCCAACGGCATCTCGGACCTGTCGCAGGTCCAGATCACGCCGCAGCAGGGCATGCGCACCGAGACCGGCTACAGCGAGGCCGGGCAGGACTCGTGGCAGGTGCCGACGACGACCTACGGCATCAAGGCCAACGGGCAGGACCTGAGCTTTCTCGGCGACGTGAACAACAACGGCAGCCTGACGCTCGGCGGCAATTCACCAACGCACCCGGACGGGACGCTCGGGTGGTCAGCGGCCGGGCATGGCAACGTCTCGTACCAGGCCGTGACCGGGCCGGACGGCAAGGTGTCGATCCAGCCGGCATGGAACAGCAGCAGCGACGCGGCCGACGCGCGCACCATGGCCCAGATCTACGGCACGGTGCTCGGCGCCGGAGCGGGCGCAGGGGCCTTCGGTGGCACCGCTGGTGGCGCAACGGCCGCGGCACCCTACGGCGTGAGCCTGTCGGCCGCTGACGTGGCCGGCATGGCGTTGCCCGAGCTGTCCACGTCGCTCGGCTCGATGCCGGCCGTCGCTGGTGGCGCGGCGGCAGGCCAGGCCCCAGTCTGGGCGCAGCTCGCTGGCACCGCCCTCGGCGCCATGAGCGGCAAGGATCAGCAGCAGACATCGAGCCGCGACCCCTGGGGCCCGGCGCAACCATTCCTGCAAGACCTGATCGGCCAGGGGCAGCAGCTGTCGCAGGCCTACCAGCAGCAGCCCTTCAGCCAGCAGCAACAGACGGCGTACAACAACCTGGGCGGGCTGCTCAACGCCATCAACACGGGGGCGGGCGGGCTGTTGGCTGGGATGAACGCCAACGCGTCGGGCACCAACAACTTCGACCGCGCCAACCCGCGCAAGGCGCTGCAGGGATCGAACTTCAGCCTGGGCAACTTCGCGCCCGGACTGCTGCAGTTCTTCGGGGGCAAGTGATGGGACTCCTCGACATCCTCAACAGCCGCGATGGCGTCTTCGCGCTCGGCCTGCTCGACGCAGCCGCGGCCAAGCCAGTGCGCACCAGCTTCGGCGGCGGACTGCTGTCCGCGATGGGCCAGGCCGACGCCTGGCAGCAGCAGCAGGAGGCGCGGCGCCAGCAGCAGGCCGAGCGGCTGCTCAAGGCCCAGCTCATGGGCGCGCAGCTGCAGCACTTGGGCGCGCAGACCGACGAGACGAGGGCGCAGGCCAAGCAACGCGAGCAGCAGGCGGCCGAGGCCGTGCGCAAGGCAGCGCTGACAGAGCAGACGGCAAAGGATCAAGGCGCCTTCCTGGCAAACCCATTCGTCCAGGCGCCGACCGGCGCGCCGTCGTTCATGTCCGGCAGCGGCCAACGTAGCCCGGAGGCCAACGCCACGGCCGCGGCGGGCGCAACGCGGCCCCAATTCGACTACGCCACGGCCGCCCGGCTGTTCGGACCCGAGCACGCGGCCAAGCTCATGCAGGGCTTGAACGACGCGCGCAACTTCGGGCTCGACAAGGTGGCCGGCCAGGTCGAGACCACGATGCCGGGCACCAACATGCCGGGCACGATGCTGCGTGACGAGTTCGGACGGCCGGTGGGCCAGGTGCTGCCGAAGGCGGTCGAGATGAAACTGATGGATCTCGGAGGTTCGCTGCGTGCCACGAACCCCTTCGCGCTGCAGGCGGGTCAGGGCTTCGACAAGACGGTGAGCCCAGACACGACCTACACGGGCGGCATCACGATGCGGGGCCAGAACATGGTCGACGCCCGTTCGCGTGAGGCCAACACCATTTCGGCAGGCAACAGGGCCACCGATGCCGAGACCGCGCTGCGCAAGGAGTTCGAGACGCTGCCCGAGGTGAAGTCCTACAAACAAGCCTTCCCGTCCTACTCCGGCATCCTCGATGCGTCCAAGCGAAGTACTCCGATGGCCGACATCAACATGGTCTACGGCCTGGCCAAGCTGTATGACCCCAACAGCGTCGTGCGCGAGGGCGAATACGCGACGGTCGCGAACTCGCCGAACATCCCCGAGCGCGTCAAGGGATGGGCGCAGTACCTCAGCGGCGGCGGCAAGCTTACCGAGCAGGTCAAGCGCCAGATCGTCGCCGAAGCGCAGGGCCGCATCCGCTCGTACGAGGCCGAAGCGGCGAAGGCGCGAGACTCGTTTTCCGGCATCGTCAAGCGCAACGGTCTGAACCCAGACAACGTGTTCACCTCGTTCGGCAACATCGGTGCGTCGCCAGGAGTCGTCGACTTCTCCAACCTCGGCGGAGGCACGCCCGGCCGACTCGACTGGAACAACCTCCCCCGGGGGCGCTGAAATGGACGTGCGCCTCCCCAACGGCACCATCCTGCACAACGTGCCGGACGGCACCACGCAAGACCAGATCGCCGAGCGGCTGCGCGCAGCGGGTGTTGACGTTCAAGCGGCTCTTGGGCCGGCCAAGGAACCCGAGTCGCGCAAAGTAGGTGGCGTGGCCGATCTGGTGGCCGGCGCTGTGCGCGGCGCTGGCAGCATCGGCGCGACGCTGCTCGCGCCTGTGGATGCCGCGGTGCGCGCAACCGGCGCAGACAACTCCGTGTTCGGTCCCAACGGCTTGTTCCTGGGCCGCACGGACCGGCGCCAGGCCATGACCGACGCGCTGGACCAACTTGGCGCAGACACGAAGAGCTACGCCTTCGGCGCCGGCAAGCTCGGAAGCGAGGTCGCTGGCACGCTTGGAGTGGGCGGTGGGCTTGGCCGGCTGGCGGCGCCCATCGCTGGCGAGCGCGTGGCCGCGGCTCTGGCGTCGTCCGGGTTGAGCACGGGAGCTGGCCAGGCCGGCAAGGGCGCCGCGTCGGCGCTCTCTGACCTGCTGCTGCGCACGGGCGCCGGGGCCGCGTCAGGAGGCGCGAGCGCGGCCTTGGTGGACCCGCAGAGCACAGGAACCGGGGCAGTGATTGGCGCAGCTCTACCGCCCGCTTTGATGGCGCTGGGCGCTGGCGGCAAGATGCTCGGCAACACGGTGTCGGGCGTTCGCGCGGCGGTGTCCGACTCCGGCGCCAAGGCGGCGGCGCTGCGGAACATCGAGCAGGCGATCGGCCGGGACGCGGCCGTGACGTTGCCGAGCTCGATGCAGTCGGTGGTCTCTCCTGGTGGCATCCCGCTGTCGGCCGCGGCTCGCTCCGGCTCAAACGACCTCGCGTTGCTTGAGCAAGCCTCGCGGCTGCGCGCACCAGCCGCATGGCGCGACTTCGACACCGCGCAGGCGCAGGCGGTGTGGAACAAGGTGCAGCAGGCCGGATCGGCAGCGGGAGACCTCGGCGCCGCGCGTGCCGCCCGCTCGCAGAACTGGCAAGACCGGTGGCGCTCCGCGGCGTCGGCATTCGAGCCCGGCGCTACCACGACACCCTCCCAACTTCGGGCCGCGATGGAGTGGCCAGCGGATGTGCAGAAACTCTCCGCGCAGCTCGACCAGGCGCTGAAGTCCCCGCAGGCTGCCAACGATACCGTCGAGCGGATGCTCACCAGCATCAAGGGCAAGATCGACCGCTTCGGCGACGGCTTCAGCCCTGCTCACCTGCAGCAGATCCGCGCCAGTCTGAGCGGCAAGGCCTGGGAGGGCTCGGCCGACCCGCTCAAGCAAGTTCCGCGCGACAACCCGGCCACCTTGTCGGTTCTGCGCGCGGTAGACGACATGCTGAACAAGGCGACTGGCGGCCGGTGGCAGAACGTGACCTCCGGCTACGCGGCTGACTCGCAGGCTGTCGACGCAGCCCGCGGCGCCGGGCGGATGATGTCGACATTCGTTTCGCCAGAGGGCAACCTGCTCGGGCGCACCGTTGCATCAGGCACGCTGCCAGAGATCACGGCGCCGCGTCTTGAGCGCTCGATGAACCTGGCCCGCGGTGCGGACCGCTCACTGCCGCTGGACGCTGGCGCCCAGTCCGCGCTGAATGACGCGCTGGCAGCGCTGAAGGCGCAGCAGATCGTGCAGCAGGTCAAGCGCTCGGCCAGCGCCGGAGGCGGTAGCGACAGCATCCCGAACCTGATGTCCCTGGCCGGCACGTCGCAGCCCGGCATCTTGCGAGAGCTGATGCAGATGGGCCGTCATCTCGCCAAGGGCCGCACCGAGGCGCAGATGGCCGGGCTTCTCAGTTCCCCGGAAGGGCTGGCGGCGGCGATGAGCGCTCGGAACGTCGAGCCGGGCTTGTTGTCTGGCCTGCTGGACGGCTCGCTGCTCTTCGGCGTTCGTGCGGCTCCAGGTGCAGCGGCTTCCCGTTGAGCCCGCGCCACAGCCCCCAGACAAACGCCCCAGCCCCCAGCACGCAGAACTTCAGCCACATCCAGTCGGTGAATTCCATCTCCGCAGCGTAGCACGAAGGACATCCCAACATGGCAGCCGACATCTCGCAATCACTGAAGGACTGGTCAGCGACCCCGGCCAGCAACCTGCCTACAGGCGCCACTGCGGTGGGCCCGAACCTGGACGACAACTTGCGCAACCTGCAGGCGGCTGTGCGCGCCGATCTGGGCTCGCGCGACACCATCGCCAGCGCTGCGACCACCGACATCGGCACCAAGGACGCGGGCGGGCTGGACGTGACCGGCACGACCACGATCACGAGCCTGGGCACGCTGACGGCAGGCCTGCGCAAGACGTTGACATTCGGCGGCGCGCTCACGCTCACCCACAACGCCACGAGCCTGATCCTGCCCGGCGGCACCAACATCACCACCGCGGCCGGGGACAACGCCGAGTTCGTGAGCCTGGGCAGCGGCAACTGGCGGTGCCTGTGGTACGCCAAGGCCAGCGGGCAGCAGGTGGCGGCCACCTACAGCTTCCCGGACGGCACGGTGGGCGCTCCTGGTGCGTCCTTCGGCCTGGACCTGGACAACGGGCTGTACCGCATCGGCGCCAACAACTGGGCCATGTCGGTCGGCGGGGCCAAGGCCGTCGACCTGGGCACGTCTCTGGTGCTCTCGCCATCGGCCGGGGGCTCGTACAGCTTCGGAAACGCCTTGAGCCTGACCGCGGGGGCCGGCGGCGCGATCAACATCACGGCCGCGTCAAACAGCGGCGGCACTGGTTCGGCGATCAACATCATCGGCGGCCCGGCGGCGGGTGGCCTGGCCGGCGGCAAGGTGACGATTGGCGGCGGGATCGGCGGCCTCGGGTCCGATGTCGACGTGAAGTCGGGCGGGGCCACGAACAGCATGTCCGGCAACCTGCGGCTCTTCGGTGCCGACACCACCGCGGCAGGCACCGTCAACGCGAACACGCAGTCCGTCTACATCTTCAACGGCGGCAGCCAGCCGGGCTACATCAACAACGCGGTCGTGCTGCTGTCGGCGCGCATCGACACGTCGTTGCAGAAGGACATCGTGCAGATGTCCGGCAAGACCGGCGTCATGGAGTACCTCGCAGCCGCGGGCGTGCCTTCGGTCTCGGCGGGCGCTGGCACTGGCGCGAGCGTGACCGGCACCAACTATGGCTGCCGCGTGCTGTTCGGCACCAGCGCCGGAACGTCGTTCACGATCACCCTGGCCAACCCGGCGGCCAGCACGCAACCCAACATCGCCGCATGCGTGCTCACGTTCGAGGGCGCGTCGAACATCGCGTGCTGGATCGCCAGCATCTCGGGCCGGGTCATCACGGTGTCGATGGCGTCGGCCCCGCCGAGCGGCGCGGCGCTGCACTGCATCACCAACTTCTACGTCTGAGGCCAGTCATGACCCGCCGCACCTTTGAGCAACTGCTGCAGCTCGCCATCGTCGTCTGCCTGACCCTGGGCGCCGGGGCGCTGCTGGCGCAGACCATCACGCCCGACAGCCCCTGCGGCGAGCGCGCAACAGGCCGGCGCATCGATGGCCGCATCACCACCGAGCAGGCGCCCGGCTGGCACGTCGACCGCGATGGCGGCTGGACGACCTGCCAGATGCCCGTGGCGGCCGACAGGCCGTGCCAGGTGCCCGCGCAGCAATGGTCCTGGGCTGGCGTGACGTGCACAGCCCCGGCAGGCCCGCCAATGACCCACAGCGCCATGCGCATGGTGCGCACCCGCCCCGGCCCCGTCGAAGGCCTGGCGGTGCTGCAGTGCACCGATGGGGCGGTCTCGATCCGCGTGAGCACCTGCAACGCGGCGCTGATGTGCGAGGCCAGCACGTACGAGGCCACGGACGACGGCGGGGCGACGACCTGGCGCTGGGCGGGCCGGCTGCGCGAGGGCGAGCGCTCCACGGCCAACAGCGACGACGGGCGCGCGCGGCTGATCGAGTGCAAAGCGGGCGCACTGCGGCTGCTGTAGGTGGGCGCATGGCCGCGACGACCATCGAAGACTTGCACGACGAGCTGCGCGAGCTGTCGCGCGTGCTGACGGACCACATCCGAGACGAGAACGAGGTCAGGCTGCAGGCATTCCCGAACGGCGACATTGCGGCGCACCGGATCGCGCACGAGCAGATGATCCGCACCGCCGACGCCGAGGCCAAATTCTGGGCCGAGCTGCGGCTCGATGTGGCCAAGAAGGGCACCTGGTTTCTGTTGGCCACGCTGTTCGGCCTGGCCGCGGTGGGCGGGGTGTCGTGGCTGATCAGCAAGCTGCACGCAGCGGGGGTGCCATGAACCTGTCCGCGCACTTCTCCCTGGCCGAGTTCACCACCAGCCAGGAAGCCGCGCGCCGCGGCATCGACAACACCCCGCCGGCCGAGGTGATGCCTGCGCTGATCCGCACCGCGCAAGGCCTCGAAGCGGTGCGTGTGCGGCTCGGTGGTGCGCCCATCACGATCAGCAGCGGCTACCGCTGCGAGGCCCTGAACAAGGCCATCGGCGGCGCCCCTGGCAGCCAGCACATCAAGGGCCAGGCTGCCGACATCATCTGCCCGCGCTTCGGCGCCCCGGGCGAGGTGGCCGCTGCGCTGCGGGATGCTGGCATCGAGTATGACCAGCTGATCCTCGAATTCGGCCGCTGGGTGCACGTGAGCTTTGCGCCGCAGCCACGGCACCAGGCGTTGATCATCGACCGGGCCGGATCGCGGCCCATGTGGGGCTGACATGAACCCGTTGTTGCTGCCGCCGTTGTTGGAGTTCGGCAAGGCCATCCTTGACCGCTTCGCGCCCGAGGACAAGGCCGAGCGGCTCAAGGTCGAAGCCGACTTTCTGAAGTTCGCGGCCGAGGGCGAGCTGAAGCAGATCATCGCCCAGCTGGAGATCAACGCGAAGGAGGCCGTGCACCCGTCGATCTGGGTCGCCGGCTGGCGGCCCGCGTTCGGGTGGGGGTCGTGCGCCGCGTTCCTCTACGCGACAGTCGTACAGCCGCTGCTGACCTGGGGTGCGTCGATCAAGGGCTGGCCGGTGCCGCCGACGTTGAACATGGACCTGCTTTGGGTCGTCATCACCGGCATGCTGGGCATCGGTGGGATGAGGACGTTCGAGAAAGCCAAGGGTGTGGCGAAGTGATGATGCCGAGCCGGGGCGTGAGGGTCATACGTCCGTAGCGCTCGGGCAGGAACATGACGCGCCAGAGGCTCATCTCACCACTGCCTACGCCCCAGCGCCCGGGGCATGCTGGCCGCAATCATGCGCAGGATCGATGCGCATGCTGCGTGCGCCACCGGGTTCCCGGACGCGTCCACCGCGTACCAGCGCCGCACGTCTCTCCGATCCGGGTGCAGCGTCAGGTCGATGTGCGTCGATCCGCAGTCGACCAGGATGCGCCCGATCTGGCGCCGGTCTGCGTCGTCGCGGACGGGCTCGCCGCGGTCCTCTGCATCGAGCCGCTTGCGCTCGGATCTGGCCTCTCGCTGGGCTGCTGTCATGGGTGATCTGATGCGGCGCATGCTCGATATTTAGGCAGAGTGTTTGCAGAGTACGCCTACAACACGTTAGGGCGCTTCCGCATGCCACCAGCCGCGCAAATGCTCGGCCCGTTGCATCAGCGAATGCCAGCGCCGCGTCTTGCCTTCGTCGGCAAACTCCAGCGCCATCGCGGCGTACAGCTTTGCCATGCGCTCCATTGCCGCATGCTCGCGTTCCTCCTGTTGCTCGCGGCGCTCTATCTCGTTGCCACGCGCTGCCCAGGCGTCTCCCTCGTGGTAGCCGCCAAACTCATTCCATGTCAGTCCGTCAAACATAGTGCCTCCGTTCACCAGCGCCCTAACCCGCAATTCGAGCCGACGCCTAACGGCGCGGCTCAATTGCAGCGTTAGGTTTCACAACAGCCCTTCCTGCACACATTCGCGCGGGGGTTCGGGCGGTAGTAGCGTGCCCTGGGCCTGGGCGCGGCTGATGCGCTCGCATGCGGCATCGAAGTAGCGCCGGTCTACCTCAATTCCAGTGAACGCCAGCCCAAGCTGCGCGCAAGCAACGCCGGTCGATCCGCTGCCCATGAACGAATCCAGCACCGTCAGCGGATACTTGGCTTCATCAAGGCACCACGCCATCAGCGGCACGGGCTTCTGCGTCGGGTGGTAGTGCTTGCCTTCGGTCGCCAGTTGCCCGTGGCTGTAGTCGAACACGCGGTTTGGCTTGTCTAGCGTCGTCCATGCGTGTTCGGCCTCGCCGCTGCTCCAGTTCCTGATGATCTTGTTCCACGTCAGCATGCACCTATTGCCTGGCAGGCCGTAGAACTGGCCGCCCCAAACTATCGCGTCGCGGCCGTACTCCAGCGACTGAAGCACGCGCCCATAGTCGGGCTTGTGGTCCCACTCTGGCACGCCGTCGTCGTAGTGCTTGCCCCAGCGGCTTGAGCCACCAGCCTTGTGCAGCGTTTTGCCAAGGCCGTATGGCGGGTCAATCAGCAGCAGGTCATGCTTCGGCAGCAGCGGCAACACCTCGCGGCAGTCGCCGTGCCACAGTTCCGCGTTCCCGATCACTACTTTTTCAGCCATCGTCCTATTCCTTCGCTTCGGCGCCGGTGAAACCTAACACTTCGTTCCAGGCGAGGCCCCACGGCGGGCGGCCTCGTCACGCTCCGGGTCAGGCTGCGGCGCCGTGGTGCCCGCCTGAACTCGGGCGTTAGGCGCTTGGGCCTCATAGCTGTCCTCGCCCCAGGCTTCTCGCACGTAGGTGGCCGGGAACGCGCCGCGCGCGCCCGGCTTGGCCTCCACGTAGAGGCAGCGGTAGCCGCTGTTCGC
>Ga0268298_10000921_pt1 | contig 36418 bp, 30 predicted proteins | sample WWTPWeurt_MetaG_FD_194462 | JGI IMG/M metagenome (GOLD analysis project Ga0268298, IMG submission 194462) | Activated sludge microbial communities from WWTP in Nijmegen, Gelderland, Netherland - WWTP Weurt | ecosystem: Engineered > WWTP > Aerobic digester > Activated sludge | place...
TCTTCCAGGGTTAATTTTCCCAATTTCGAGGAGAGTCCGGCAGTAAAATCTGCTACAGGTAAATCAATTCTTTTCGTAATGCCCTGTAATTAAAGCGTTCAGGGCTATTTGAAGAATTTTGAAGATTTTCAAGGATTTTTTTGCTGAAATTAAAAAGCTCCTTATATTTGCACCCCACAAACGAATGGGAGTTTAGCTCAGCTGGTTCAGAGCATCTGCCTTACAAGCAGAGGGTCGGGGGTTCGAATCCCTCAACTCCCACCAAAACAAAAAACGAGATGCAAATAGTATCTCGTTTTTTTTTGCTCTAAATTTTTTGAGTATGTACACAACCTATATTCTCTTTTCACCAGGCAAGAACAAATATTACATCGGTTACACAGGTGTTGTGATGGATGAACGAATCAGAAAACACAATTCAAATCATAAAGGATTTACAGGTAAGCACGCTGACTGGAAACTGATTTATTCAGAAACATTTCAATCCTTAAGACAGGCGCATCAACGAGAACTCCAAATTAAAAAGTGGAAATCAAGAAAAATGATTGAGTCATTGATAAATGGGTGATAGGTTCTTAGCATCCCGACTTAAAGTCGGGAGGGTCGGGGGTTCGAATCCCTCAACTCCCACCAATAAAATCAAGGCCTTCCGATTGGAGGGCTTTTTTTGTTTTTGGAATTTGCACTTTATTTGCACTTTTTTATTCGTTGAATCGCACATCCCTATTCATTTCAGAATAAATTGTCCTGATTAGTTTGCAATTAAATAAAATAAATGATGCAACAAAAGGGTGTGAAAATTCAATATTTGATTGACGCTTGATATGAAGATATTTTTCAGCAAGAATGTGTTTTGGCGTCTGATAGAAATTCTGAGCAGTTGGGTTCTATAATAAAATTTTTTTAGGGTCGGGCTTCGTTATGTCGATTGCTTAAGGTTTATCTTACTTTCTATAAAAATGGATCATCGGATCTTCTCCTTTATACCATTCCCCGGGTGTGAAATAAATATAAGAATCATCATACGAAAAAGAATAGTCTCGTTTTTTACCATCTGTTTTCATCGAGTATATTTTTTCGTGTTCAAGGGCATACATCATTTGTTCTCGGCTGAATTCAATTGAATCTGGTATAGCATGAGGAAATTTCAGCTCATAAAATGTTCCGTAATCATAATCCTTTTCTCTCACCAGCATCCATGTACCTGCTAATTCAGGGTAGTTGATTCCGTACTTTTTCATCACGTTTAAAATACTATCGTTGAAATTTGTACGGGCATAAGTTTCTTTAAAATAACCCGGTTCGTTTAATATTGGCTGGTAGAGGAAGAGCGTGTCATTTATAACCTGTGCTGGATAAGCGTGACGGACTTCATGATTGATCAGGTGCAAATATCCTGTATCAAGAAAATACTGCATTGGTTCAAATGCCTGTTCAGGATAATGTACCTGAAACATGGAATCATTTCCAAAAACCAAGTCATATTCTGTATAATGATCCCAGGGACTATCTTCAGAAGCAACCGGAATGCTGTTCAAGTCGATTGGCTTAAGATTTAAAAAAGGGACGTCATCCACAATTTTTGTATCAATAAGTTTCCAGTGACCTTCAACATCTGGTTTGGTCCATGTTAAATCATTTTTTTGTGGTGATGCCGGAGCGCATCCCAGAATCAGGAATATTATAAGAAGATAATTAATCATACTTATTCTAAATGTTGTTGTGATGTTCTTTGTGATTTTTTTCCGGTTATGAAGTCAGTTTAATACCATCCTGAAGAGCTGCTTCAAGTTGGTCCATGTGAATGTCTTCCAGTGTTTTAAATTTAATACAATAACTGGTTACACTTGCCTTACCAATCGTTTTTCCAAATTTTTCATACAAGTATTTTTTATCCTGAATGCCCATAACATAAACAGAAATTCCTGTAGTGTTAGCACTGATTCCAATCTGGTAAAAATCTTTGGTTTTGCCGTCAGCATATTTTATCTTCATAAGTCCATAACCAATGTTCGGGTTACTGACAACTTTCCCTTTCCCGTCTTTACCGTCTAAAAACCACAATTTATATTTTGGAAATAGTTTAAGAATTCGTTCGTGCAAAGCTTCCATGTCTGAACGTTTTGTTTCAGGAAGTGAAGTAAGGTAGTTTTTGATTTGTTGATGGGTGGTCATTTTGTTCCGGAATACATTTTGTTTAAAAACCCTTCCGCAATTTGTGATACCAATTCATGATTCAAACTCCAGGAGGCATAAACTTCGTTAGCCCATTTTTTTATTGTTTCAATACACTCGTCCGCCGTTTTCATTTCAGCCAGATCTTTTGTTGTTATTTTTCCCCTTGCCATCGGTTGTGGAAAAGTAAGAAATTCATTTGGTCTGTTTAATTTGTAATCGTTCAGATAGTCACTCAGGCATGTTGATTTTTTGTAGTCCCAGTTTTGCTTTTTGTCAAGAATTATGTTCAGCCTTGTCAGGTGAAAATGATTACTCCATCGGCCATGAATTTCGGGATGCTGCAGTGCGTGAGCATCAACACTTAAAAATCTGAATAAATGATTTGCCTGATTATTGAAATCCAAAAGTTCAAGCCCATTATTGCAGTTCTCCATACATTCAAAAATACCTTTTTGATATTCAGCACCGCAAAATTGACAACTACCCTTGTCAAAGAGTATTACACGATTTTTAGTTGCCTGGTCAATGAAATCTTGCATTGAGGATTAATGTTTTGATGGATGAGTAAAAAGTGTTTTAGAACCAGCTGATCAGGTTTAAGCCTGAGAGACTTCGTTCAAATTTTGATGAGCAAAAATCTCACCTGTATGAAGTTAAAAAATATTTACAGGAATTCGCTGTTTTTTATCTCACTACAACCAATCTGCTATAGTTCTCTTTTCCATTCACTATTTGACGGATCAGATAAATGCCTTCAGAAAGTTCTGAAATGTCAATTTGCTCAAGTGGATTATTCACGGTCAGAACAATTTCTCCCAGTTGATTCAGAATCGAAAAACTGTCAATAGACTTGCCATTCATGACGGTTGTATATATATAATTTGTGGCCGGATTGGGATAGACATTAAATTGACTGATTTCCATATTTTCTTCCGTTGCAAGATGCCCGCAATTTAAACTGAAACTAACTCCCGGATCAATTTCTGTCCAGTTATTGTATGAATAACTTATATCATCTACAGTAATGCAGGTGAGGTTATTATCGCTGGCATCAAACGCGTAAGGCAAGTCGGCAATATTGACATTGTTTCCATTGGCAATATTTAAATAATTTAATTGATTGTTACTGCAGTTTAGAAAAGTGAGAGCGGTTTGTTGAGTTAAATCAAGTTCAGTCAGTTCATTCATGCTGCAATTGAGTTTTTCTAATAAAAGTGTATTGGAAAAATCCAGCACTGAAAGTTGATTCAGAAAACAATCAAGATGAATCAGGTTTGGTGTATATGACAAATCAAGTGCAGTCAGCAGATTATTGGAACAGTATAAATGTGTGAGCATTGGATTTCCAACCAGATTGAGTTCATTGAGATCGTTATTCTGACAATTTAACTGAATCAGATTTGAATTTTGTGAAAGGTCAATTTCATGCAGCAAATTGTCTTTGCAGTTTAACGAAGTTATGTTTGGAAACGCTTCGATACCTGTCAGGTTGGATATGCTCATGTTTTCAACAAAAATTTCGCCCGTATAGACAATAGTTTCTGTCCATTGAATTTCTGTATCCATGTTGGTATTGATGTTGGTATTGGATACAAGGGCTGCCTTGAAATTGGCATCAGGGATGTATACATTTTGTGCAATTGCGCAAGAAAATGAAAATACGAATGTAAAAGAGAGTGAGAAATTTTCCATAGGACTTTTGGTTTGGTGTTGTCTTAAATTTAAGAAAACAAAAATTATAAAGCAAGAGAAATAACACACATCGGCAGGTGGAAAAATCATTTTCTGCGTTCAAATTTGATCTCTTCGCGTCACTCAAACGTTAAAGAAGATTTTAAATAGTTCATAATTCTGATCGTATTATTTTTTTTCAAATGTTGAACAAGACAAATTTGTGCTACCCCAATTTACCGTGCAAAACTGAAATTTAATTCCCTTGTTATAAGGTTTAGACTTGGTCGAAATGCTTTAATTCCAGTGGAATAGAAAAGGAGTCCAATTATCATGAAATTGAGTTTGTCCCTGATTCCGTGATTTATTATTAACTTGGTATATCATTGTATTTGTATCATGAAAAAATTGAATTTATTATTGCTTTTAATTTTCCATCTTGTAGTAATCAGTGGAGTTGCCCAGACAAAAGCGATTTTAAAAATCAATCATAAACTGGGTGCTGATGATTTTGCATTGGATTATGAGGTGCAGAATAACCTGGGTAATATTTTTAAATACACCCGGTTTCAGTATTATCTGACTAAGTTTTCAATTGTGCACGATGGCAATCAGATAACCACCATTGATGACTCAGTTGTTTCACTGGTGAATGCTGCTGACGGACCATCTACTCTTGTTGATTTGGGTGATGTGACCATAACCAATGTTGAAGCCATCGTATTTCACGTTGGTGTGCACCAGCCGGTAAATAATGCTGATCCCTCGTTGCAGCCAATAACTTCTCCGCTTGCTCCTCAGATTCCATCTATGCATTGGGGCTGGGCTTCGGGTTACCGTTTTGCTGCCATCGAAGGTTTGGGAGGTTCGGCTTTTACGCTGCAGTTTCAGATTCATGCGTTGGGTAATGATAATTACTTCAAAACTATGGTGGTTCCTCAATCCACCAACCTGATCAATGATTCTCTTTATATTCATCTGAACGCTGATTATCTGGAAGCGGTCAGAAATATTGATGTTTCAAATGGACTTTATGCTCATGGAAATTTGGGTGATGCTAAAGTTTGTCTTCAGAATTTTAAGCATTATGTTTTTGGACAGACTTATGTTGGAGCTGAAAATGACGATGCTGGTTCTTTTGTTTCTGTCTATCCCGTTCCCTCTGATAATAAATGGGTAACAATTGAAACCGGAGATCTGCCGGATAATTTTTACGTTGAAATTTATAACACTGCGGGTTCTTTAATAAACACCGTTTCAACACCGGGTTCAAATAAAATGAACATACAGTTTGAAGATTCAGGTGTGTATTCAGTCAGAATTATTTGCGGAAATCGGACAATAAACAAGAAGGTTATTCTTTTATAAGTGAAATATTTTTTTCCAATATCATTTTCAATTTTGATTTTTTCAGGTTGTCATAAAGATAGTCCGGATATTGTCGCTTACGATCCGACGCCATATGATCTGGTTTATCAGAACAGTACTTTGCCGGTTCCGGTTTTACCTTCAGATAATCCATTAACTGTTGAGAAAGTCAAACTCGGACGAATGCTTTTTTATGAAACCTTACTGTCTCTGGACAATTCAGTAAGTTGTGCAAGTTGTCATGTGCAGGAAGATGGTTTTTCAGATAAGCATGTTTTGTCTTTTGGCGTTGGCGGGAGTTTAGGTAAAAGACAAGCTATGCCGATTTTCAATATGGCCTGGCACACCAATGGTTTTTTCTGGGATGGGAGAGCTGAGTTATTAAGACATCAATCGCTCAAACCTATTCAGGATGCGCTTGAAATGAAAGAGACACTTGAAAACGTAATTCTTAAACTTGAAGGAAGAGGAGAATACCGGAACCAATTCACCAGAGCATTTGGTAACGATGAAATTACCGCAGAAAAGATTTCTTTCGCGCTTGAAAATTTTATGTTTTCAATTGTTTCAGATAACTCAAAATACGATCAGTTTTTGATGGGGAATGCAACTCTCACAGAAAGTGAAGAACGCGGAAGACAATTATTTTTTGCAGAATACAATCCATTTTTCCCTGAAGAAAGCGGCGCAGATTGTGCACATTGTCACTCAGGCAATAACTTTGAAAATGATGAGTACCGTAACAATGGTTTGGATGCAGAGGCTGCAATTACTGACATTGGAAGACAAAGCGTAACGGGTGATGTGGCTGATAAAGGCAAATTCAAAATTCCAAGTCTGCGCAACATTGAAATGACCGCACCTTACATGCATGACGGAAGATTTCAGACACTGGAAGAAGTAGTGGATCACTACAATTCCGGAATTCTGAATTCAAATTCTGTTGATCCGGCTATTTATTTTACAAGTTCAACCGGATTGATGCTTGATGCGCAGGAGAAGGCTGATTTGGTCAATTTTCTGAAAACGCTGACGGATTATACATTTCTCTCAAATCCGGAGTATCAGTCGCCATTTTAAAATCAGAGTTCATTTTTTGTGAAAAGACTCACTTCACACGCCAGGTTTTATAATAGCTGCTTGTAGTCTGAAAATAAAAATCTTTTTCCATAAAACAGACACCCAGGGTCAAGCCTGTTGCCAGTCCGCCGGCTGAATAGAGTTCATATTGTAAAAAACGATTCCAGTTGTAGTTGGTAAAACTACCGTTGTTCAATCCAGCAATTGGAGAGACTATGATGGCATTTACAATTGCCGCAATACAAATTCCCGCACCTGCTGTAGATAAAAAATTTCTGAATCGTGTTTGATAGGTGAGTCGCAGATCAATGTTTTTATTTTCATCTACGTAGGGTAATTTAATCAGTGAATCATTCTCAAGATATCCAAAGCTTTCTGTATAATAATTTGATTCGCCATTCCAAGTGTCATTGTAAGTAGAATATTCTTCAAATTTGAAAATCATTTCCTGTTTTCCAAAAGTGCTTTTGGTTGCGTCGTAAGAGGTGTAATTAATTCCGCCCGAATTGGATCCATCCAATGAATCTATGTAAAGTGAGATATAAGAAGCGCGATCAAGTTTGAGCGTTTTTGTTTTTCCGGTAAGAGTATTTTCCAGCGTGAGGGTGTTTTGATTCTGGCCAAAAACGGTCACAAAAACCAAACAGGATACAATGAACATTAGTTGTTTCATACTGTTTTTTTAAGATCAGCTATTATTTTTTCTGCCACTCTGAATGCGTTGGCGTAAATGGTAAATGTGTACGGAACGCTTCCTCCGGTTGGCATAAAACTTCCGTCAGTTATGTACAAGTTTGGTACTTCGTGTGATTTACAATTGCGGTCAAGTACGGATGTTTTTGGGTCGTTACCAAATCTGCAGCCACCGGCCTGTAAATTTTGAGCGGGAGAAGTTGTGGTTGATCCGCTGATTTCTTTTGCGCCTACCTTTTCAAAGACCTGCATTGAAATTTCGGTGAGTTTTTCACCGGGAATTTTATTTGCCGGATGATAACCAAGTCGTATTCTTGCAACCGGATCACCCCATTTATCTTTAAGTTCGGGATCCAGGGTTACATAACAGTCGTCATTTGGAATCCAGTCAGTAAAACATTCAAACCGTATTTTTTTCTTTTGTGTAAAGTAATTAAGCAGATTTGATTTTAGCTCCGATCCATAAACCAGCCTGTCTCCGTCCATTTTATTTCTTGTTGCTTTGGGCATTGGATTGGAATGCTCCAGAAGAAAATCAATGGTACCGCCTTTTATTTTTTTTCCATCTTTTTCGAATTCATAAAAATCCTGCAGCGTGCGGTTCACAAAAGTCATAGGATTATTTATCTCTGAGATTTTGTCTTCATCAAAATCAGCAAATTCAATAAATCCTGAACCGGTAGCAATAGCAGAGAACAGCAGATTTTTTCCGACATTGCCTGAATTGTTGGATAAACCATCAGGACAAGAAGGATTTTTACTCATTAGCAAAAGCCTTGACGTCTCAACTGCCTGAGCAGCTACAACAAATAATTTTGCTTCTGCACTTTTCTTATTTCCATCAAGGTCATAATAGTTTGCCCTGATTATTTTATTCTCATCATTTGTTTCAAGGTGATAAACTTTAGAATCTGGTAAAATTGTCACATTATTCGTTTTCAACGCGTCATTAATGAGTGCAGCCCGTGCACTACCTTTTCCATCTGATGAACAACCAAAACTTCCGCAATAATTCGAAAGGTAACAGGCATTTCTGTCTCCTTTTGGAAGTGAAATGATTCCTCTTGCTGCAGGAACAATTCCCAGGCCCATTTCAATTCCTGCATTTGAAAACCAGTCAGCAATTTTATTTGTCACCAAAGGAGGAAAGGGATAGTCACTGGTAGATCTGGGTTCAAGAAATTTATGCGGTTTAACAATACCAGAAACGCCTACCACATTTTCAACTTTTGTATAAAAGGGTTCAAGTTCATCGTAATCAATTGGCCAATCAGCCATGTTTGCATTTTCAACTTTTCCGTAAAGCGACCGAGATTTAAAATCATTTGGTTTCATGCGGTGGAAATACGCACTCATGAAATTGGATGAACCACCAACCGCGCTTCCATTCCAAAAATCTCTTCTGCTTTCAGTTGTTGGTATTGCGCTCCAGGTTCCGTCTTCATTTTTGGTTTCTAAAACATGGAATTCATCTTTGAATGCTGGTGAATAAATTGCCCGTCTTGTGGCAACCATGTCATCTTTGGTGAAGTGCTCCGTTTTTAACCAGGGACCTTTTTCCAGTACAAGCACTTTGAACCCTGCGTTAGCAAGTTCAAAAATTACCGGACCAGCTCCGGCTCCACTGCCTATGATACAAACATCATATTTCATAATTCCACGGTGTAGTCAGCGCGAACAGTTTGCAAAATATTTTCATATCTGAGTTCCTCAGTAGCTGGTGGATAACCCGGAGTGTGCTGCAGCCACTTCCAACCAATGCTTTCTGGATTAATTCCATAAATTGGATCCAGCAATAATGATTCAAGAATATAGGTGAGAAGAACAGAACAGAATTCTTTTCCGGTTGCATCCGTTACGATTTCTGCAACCAGTTTTTCCTGTTCAGTTTTTTCAAGATCGGTAAACGCGTTTTTATAATTTTCTTTCGAATACTTTTCCAGCCAATCTACACCATCTTTTAATGTGTTCTTGTGTTTTGAATAAGCGCCATCGTCATCCAATACCCAAAGAATGTATTTGAACGAATGGAGTTGTTCTGTGCCTGGTCCATTGCCGTCATCCGGAAACAGTATGTCCATCAGATTTTTAAGCAGTTTGGTTTGTTGCGAATTAAAATGTGGATTTGATTCTTCACTTATTCCATTCGCAGAACAAGATTCCAAAAAAGAAAGCTGAGATAATGTTCCGGCAAGAATTCCAGCCTTGATAAGTTTACGGCGACTGGTTTGCCAAAGATGGAGTGAGTCAATATGTTTATTTGAATTATCCTGCACGGTGTGAAATTAATGAATACTACGCGAGGATCAAAAAAAAACCCTGACACTTAGGCCAGGGTTAATTTTTTCTGAGAACTTATTGTTCTTAGTGAGCAGCAGCGTCAGTTGTTCCGTCGCAAGCAGCATCACAAGCAGCAGCTGTATCAGCAGCAGCAGGCTCAGTAGTTGCAGGTTCAGTTGTAGCAGGCTCAGTTGTAGCAGGCTCAGTAGTAGCAGGAGCTTCTTCTGTAGTCTCTTCAGCAGCACCACCGCAAGCAGCCATAGCTACAGCAGCGAAAACAACAAATCCGAATTTTACTAATTCTTTTTTCATAACTTTTCTTTTTTAGATTAACAATTGATTAACTTTTGATTTTCTTTAATGGCGCAAACCTATGGATTATTTTTCAAATCCAACGCGGTGATAGGGCTAAGGGGGGTTAAATACGAGTGATTCTTAACAATCTTTAACAAATATTAAATCCTTGATTTTTAAAGGATTTTAACCTCAAACATCGGCTGGTTTCCAATAAACCCCTCCAGTTTGTCGCCAATTTTAACAGAAGCCACACCTTCAGGGGTTCCGGTATAGATAAGATCACCCACTTTTAGTGTTATATATCTGGAAATGTGTGAAATAAGCTGATCAAAATGAAAGATCATGGCCTTTGAATTACCCTTTTGAACCATCTTGCCGCTATTGGTTAGTGAAAACTCAATATTGTTGAGGTCAAGATTTGTTTTTTGAATGAATGAATTAGAAATGATCGCACTGTTGTCAAACGCTTTTGCCTTTTCCCAGGGCAGTCCGTTTTCTTTACAGTGTTTCTGAATATCTCTTGCAGTAAAATCAATTCCTAACCCAATTTCATTATAATAACCCGATGCAAATTCAGGTGCAATATTTTTTCCAACCTTGCTGATTTTAATCACCAGTTCAATTTCATGCTGAAGATCATTTGTAAAATCGGGCAGATAAAATTCTGATTCCCGCAAGAGGGCGGTGTCAGGCTTCATAAAAAAAATTGGTTCTTTCGGCACGGGGCTGTTCATCTCTTTTGCATGATCAGCATAATTACGTCCAATACAAATTATTTTCATAACGTGTTTTATCCTTTGAATTTGTTTTTCAGTTGATCGAGCTTAGTAGAAAAATTTTCTTTTTCCTCTGCTTTCTTCTTTTCTTTCTGTTCGCGATTTGCAGCAATCAGTTTATCTGTTTCTTTTTTTACTATAGATTTGGTATAAAGCGGAAACTCATTGTCCAGAATCCACCGGTGATAACCGGGTTCTAGTGAAAGTACTTCACGTATGGTTTTGCCGGCATGTTTTCCAAAATTATAGACAATTTCATTTTTGTCATTCAGCGCGAGTCTTCCAACAAAATCAATTTTTTTTGATTTATCGGTTTGGGTGAATTCACTCAGATAACTGATGTCGTTTTTCAAATCCGGATAACGATCCAGTTGCGCTTTGAGTATTTCAAATGTTGCTGTTATATCGGCTTCAGCGCTGTGTGCATTTTCCAGTTCACGGTTGCAGTAAAACCTGAAGGCAGCACCCAGTGTTCGTTGTTCCATTTTATGAAAAATGGTTTGCACATCAACAAATTTTCTTCCTTCCATTTCTATTTCAATTCCAAGACGCAAAAACTCTTCCAGTAAAAATGGAATGTCAAACTTGTTGGAGTTGTAACCTGCAAGATCTGATTCACCAATGAATGTTTTGATTTCTTCAGCAAGATCTTTAAATAAAGGACAGTCTTTGATGTCTTCATTTTTTATTCCGTGAATTGCTGTTGATTCGGGTGGAATAGGAATTCCGGGGTTAACCCGCTTAATATACTTTTCCTGTTTCTGATCAGGATGAATTTTCAGGATGGCAATTTCAATGATCCGGTCTTTTGAAATATTCAAACCGGTTGTCTCCAGATCAAAAAATGCAAGAGGTTTATTAAGGTTAATCAACATGGACTTAGAAAATATCTTTACTTACAAAGATAAATATAAGTCAGCCATTTCAGGAATTTCAATTTTTATTTCAACACGTCTGTTCAGCTGACGGTTATCAGGGCTGTCTGCTCCATCAGGTGCCATGTTATCAAATGCAGGGCGGCTTTCACCAAACCAGGCATTTTTAATTCTGTTTGGAGAAATACCTTTGTCAATTAAATATTTGTGAGCAGACAATGCACGACGCTCTGATAATTTCATGTTGTACGCATCTGAACCAAACCAGTCAGTGTGACCATCCAAACGAAGTGTAACGGTAGGATTTGCTTTCAAAAAATTATAGACATCATCCAAAACATTTTTACTCTTATCTCTCAAAAAGAATTTATCAAAGTCAAAAAGAATATTGGCAAATTCCTGACCCATGCCGCCACCGGTTCCCATTTCTTTTAACTCAATTATATCGACATATTCAGTATATGCCAGTTCAGTTGTTTTAGGGTCAATGTACATGATGTATGCTGAGAACACCACTTCAGATTCAGACAAATCAAGATTGTAAGAAACAGGTTTTTTGTTGAGATCAGCCACTGAAGTCGGGTCACTTGCTACATTGGTAAATTCAAATTTTCCAAAACCATCACTCACTATCTTATTTGAAATTTTGCGCTCACTGTTAGCCATGTAAATGGTAACATTAGGTCGTGGTGTGTATGAAGTCGGATCTTTGAACTCGCGTATAATTCCTTGAACTGTTACTGTCGAAGATCCAGTCACATTATCACCCATAAAACTTGCTTTGGCGTCATCTTCATTGATCATGATGATATAATTCTGGAAAGGGTCAATTTTTTCAAATGTGAAATTTCCAAATTCATCTGTTTGTGTCATTCTCAATATCTGATGATTTTCATTCATGAGTGTTACTTCCACAAAGCGCGCATTTACTGTTCGGTTGTGAGCCAGATTACCGCTGATACCTTTGTGAGTAGAAATATTGCCATCTGTAAAATTTCCATTGCCGTATTTTTTCTCCACTTCAGCTTCAATATCAAACATGGCGTTTTTAAATGTTGCTCGCTGTGCATATGGCATACCGTTATCATCTTTGATATAATCAATAATAATCTGCTGAAACAAATTGTACTGTTCGCATTGTTCAGGAATAAAAAATTCTTCTCTGTGCGGGCGAATTTCATTGTACTTGCTTTGCGATACAATTAATTCCAGATAATATCCTTTGTTTGGAGGAAGAACCATGGTATACTTGCCGGTTTTAGAATCAATGTTGTAGGTTCCCATCACCTGACCACTACTTTTGTCTGTAATTTTAATTACGCCGCTTACAGGTAAATGATTCTCAGCAAAGATGGCGTATCCGTTAATTTCGGTTGTTGCCAGATTTTTGCAGCCGAAACTTGCCGTATATAAATCCAGATATCCAAAAGATCCCGGACGCATGGATGCGTAATAGGCTAACGTACCTTCAGCATTTTCAACGTAGTAAATATCATCACCCGCCGAGTTGATTGGAGAACCTATATTAACCGGTTCTGACCAGTTGCCGCTTGCATCGCGTTCTGATTTGAAAATGTCAAATCCTCCCATTGAATTATGGCCTTGTGATGCAAAATAAAGTGTCTTTCCATCTTTAGATAAGAACGGAGCATCTTCTTTATACGGTGTGTTGATTACCGGTCCAAGATTTACAGGTTTGTCCCAGGTACCATTTTCATTTTTGCGCGCGTAATAAATATCACGTTCACCAAATCCACCTGCGGCACCTTCAGAAACAATAAATAGTTCCTGTTCATCCGGTGTAATATAAATGCTTGGATTTGCATCACCAATATTAACATTCTGATTCATTCTCACCGGCACTGACCATTTTCCGTTTTCATCTTTTGAACTTTTCCAGACACTGTTTTCTTTATAAATGAAAAGTGTATTTCCGTCAGGTGAAAGACTGATTGGAGCTTCATGAGCTTTACCGTCATTGATTTCTTTATTCAGATATCCGGATGACTTATCAATCACCTCTGCCGGTTGCCAGATTCCGTTTTTATTGGTGGTGTAAAAAATATCTTCATAATATAAACCGTCCAGATTTTTCTTTTTACCGGGAGGGCGACGTGAACAGAATAAAATCAGATCTTCATTATTGGTTACCACCGGCACGTAATCAGGATAATCAGAATTCACGTTTTTGCCCATGTTGGTGATGGTTGCATTTTTGAAAGTAGTTTTTCCTCTCAGATCAACACCGTTGTTACACACTTCAATTTCACGAATCACCTCCTGGCGGAGTTCCATTCCTTTTTTATTGTTTTTTACGTTGTTCAGAAATTCGTTGTAGAACTCAATAGCTTTTTCATACTCACCGTTGAAATGATACGCTTTTGCTGTATAATAAAGAATTTCCGGCATAGTATCTGTCACCGAAAGTTCAAGAGCTTTCAAAAAGAAATTCAATGATTTTTCGCGCTCGACTTCAGAGTCATAATAAACCATTCCGGTTTCAAGCCAGTATTGTGGTTTGGTTGGACTTTCAGCAATGGCTTTGTCGTAATAAGATTTTGCTTTCCAATACTCACCTTTACGGTAAGCATTTCTTCCTTTGCGGATGTATTTTTTCTCTTTTCCTCCTCCGGTAACTTCCTCTTTTTTGTCATCTTCATCCTCATCATCTTCATCCTGTGCAAATGAATTGCTGGAAATGCACATTCCGGCAAGCAAAAGAAGCAGAGATAATATTCTAAAGAATCTTTCCATCAGAATTGAATTTCAAATTTAATGTATTGATATCGCTGGTAAACATTTGCTTTTTCTGCAGCATCATTATTATAATCCGGACCCTGCACCAATGCTTCCTTTTCGACAAAAATAATTTTACTAACATCTATTCCTTCGGCTTTTAATAACCTGATCAGAATATCTTTTCCGGATTGCAATCTCTGATTTGCAAGTTCCTGATTGCTTGAATAAGATTTAGTAGGAACTTTAGACGCGCTGGAAGAAATAACGATTGTTACTTTTTGCCCGGAATCAATCACTTGTTTTACTCCTTTTACATAAAGTTGAAGGGCTTCATTTTTAGTATCAAATTTGTCTTTGTTGTAACCAAAGTTGTACTGGAAGATTGGTGTTGACAAAATTGTCGAATACGCTGATACAGTTGTTTTGGTCTCGCAATTTGCTTTAAATGTATAGGTATCCCGAATCACGCCGCTTTCATCAACTTTATTTAATACCAGATCTTCACAAAAATCAAATTCATCTTCATCTATTTTTATCAGATGAGATTTATTTGCGTCCAATCCTTTGTAAGGAAACTGCCCGTATTTGTTTATCACTTCTTCATAGACCATTTTCTGGTCCTCGTAAATCTGAACCGTATGGCCTGACAAATCACCAAAATGTTCATTATTGCTGAATTCCCAGCGCTCTCCGTTTAATGGTAAATCCTGATTCATGCTGATTGCGTCCAGATTAACAATATCCAAAAGGAGCTCATGTTTTAATTCCTGATAAGATGAATTGCACGGAACATAAAGTTCAGTTTTATAAAAAGTTTTGTTGTCCAACTGATAATCCAATTCGTATGTATGGCAAGGTTTTAAGGTCAGCACATAACCACCATCTCTTCTTCTTGGAGAATAAATTTTTGGGGGAGTTGCATCTGTAAGATCTGTAACCAGAATGGTAATTCCTTTTGGGATCATACTATTGTCACTGGTAAAAATAAAACCGGTAAGAATAGCTACGTTTTTAATCAATGATTTTTCTGATTCAATTTTGTAAATGTCTTTGTCTCCCTGTCCGTCTTCTTTGTCAGATGAATAATATCCGGTAAGACCATCGGCGGTTGTGGTATAAAAAATATCATCATCAAATGAATTTAGCGGATAACCCATGTTTTCAGGAACCGACCAGAGTTCTGATTCATCCATTTGGGTAACGAAAATGTCAAATCCACCCATACTGGCAGGACCATTGGAAGAGAAATACATGGTTTTGTTATCGGCACCTAAAAATGGAGAATCTTCATCGTACTGTGTATTGATAGGTGATCCCAGATTCATCGCTTTGCTCCATTCGCCGTTTGGTAATTTTTTAAGACGATAAATATCTCTTCCACCCATTCCACCCTCGCGGTCAGATACAAAATACAAATAGTTTCCGTCAGGACTAATTGTCGCGTGTGTTTCCCAGGCATCGGTATTCAATTCATCAGCTGGAAACGGTATAATGTTAACGAAAACAGTATCTCTCAATTCAGAAAAATAAATATCACCTCCACCTAAATCCTGATAAACAAAAATGGAAGTTCCATCTGGCGAAACTGAAACGGAAGCATCATTTTTATTTGGTCTGCAAAAGTCCAGGTATTTTGGTGACTCCCAGGTTCCATCGTAATTTCGGTAACTTACATAAATATCTTCATAATGCTGCCCGTTTTCCATGTTGATGAGTGAACTATTCGAACTGTCAGGTCGCATTCTTTTTGCCGTGAAGAAAATGGCTGAACCATCAATCGTAATCACCGGTGAATATTCAGGATTCGCAGAATTGATCACACTGCCCATATTGGTAATCACGTAGTTCGCAGGCTTGGCCATTAGTTTTCTTGCTACGCCACATTGTGTAATTCCTAAAATTGCCAGGTCATAGTTGACATGCTTTTTCTTTACATTCTGCAAAAAGAAATCGTACTGATAAAATGCAGTGTCAATATTTCCCTTGCTGTGATTTGACTTGGCCAGATAATAATAAATTTCAGGCGGAGCGTTTCGCTCCAAGGCAGAAAAAGGGTTGTATGTTTTGCTAACCGAATATTGTGCTTTTTCAAAATATCCGATAGCTTCAATTTCACGATTCAGATAAACCAGGCACATTCCGGTCTTGTACAAAACGTTTGCATTGTTCGGATCTTCTTCCAGAATAATTTCCCAGACAAAAAGTGCTTCACCGTAGATTTTATCAAACATAAAACCATTTGCAAGCTCAAATTTTTCAATGAATGTCGCCTCTTTCAGAGCGGCTCTCAATTCCTCACGACTGGGGCGGGGTTGTGCTGTCACCAGTGTAACACCGGATAATAAAATTCCCAGAAACAGGTATGTTTTAAGCACAGGTTAGGTCAAAATTATCTTCAAAGAAAAAAAGAAAACCCGTTGCTTACAGGCAACGGGCTTCTAACTTTTTTACGCTTAATTGTTTATAACTCCCTGTTCATGTCAAATTGTTCCAGATAATCTGCAACGCGTCTTACAAACTGTCCGCCAAGCGCGCCGTCTACTACACGGTGGTCATATGCATGAGATAAGAACATTTTATGACGGATTCCAATTGTATCTCCAAATGGCGTTTCAATTACCGCCGGCATTTTGCGTATTGCACCCAAAGCAAGAATTGCAACTTGTGGTTGATTGATAATTGGAGTACCCATTACGTTTCCAAAAGTACCCACGTTAGTGACCGTGTATGTGCCACCCTGAATGTCATCCGGATTTAATTTGTTATTTCTTGCTCTGTCAGCCAAATCATTCACTTGTTTGGTAAGCCCGACCAAATTAAGCATATCAGCATTTTTAATCACAGGAACAATCAGGTTTCCGCTTGGTAATGCGGTTGCCATTCCAATGTTGATGCTTTTGCGTTTGATGATATTATTGCCACTCACTGAAATATTTACCATCGGGAAATCTTTAATGGCTTTAACAATTGCCTCAATGAATATAGGTGTGAAGGTGAGTTTTTCTTTTTCTTTTTTCTGAAATGAATCTTTTACTTTTTCTCTCCACAAAACAATGTTTGTCACATCAGCCTCAACATACGAAGTTACGTGTGGTGAAGTATGTTTGGACATGACCATGTGATCAGCGATGATTTTGCGCATGCGGTCCATTTCAATAATTTCATCACCTGCCCAGATTGGTACCTCTGGAGCTTTATGTTCTTTCGGCGCGGATCCGTTAGATGAAGAAGTTACAGCAGGTTTTGCAGCCGTTGCTGTTACGCTTGATGTGGATGTTACTGATGCAGTTGTTGTTTCAACTTTTGCACTACCGTTTTGAATATAATTCAGAATATCTTTTTTAGTAACCCGGCTATTTTCACCTGTGCCTGAAATTGTTTCAAGTTGTGCCATTGAAATGCCTTCTTCTCTAGCAATGCTTCTTACAAGTGGCGAGTAGAATTTACCTGAAGGGCCGTTTTTATCAACGTCAACTGCCTGAACTGCCACAGCTGCTTTTTCAGCTACTACGGGTTTTACGGCTGTTTCTGTTTTAACTGGTTGTGAACTCGTGGTTGGGGAAACAGGTTTAGAATCTCCTCCGGTTGAAATAATGGCTATCACTTCACCTACCTGAACAACATCATTTTTTTCATAAAGACGTTTTACAAGTACACCTTTTGCCTCAGAAGGCAATTCATTATCTACTTTATCAGTTGCTACTTCTACCAGTGGTTCGTCCATCTCAACAGTATCACCAACTTCTTTCAACCAATTTGTAATTGTTGCTTCGGTAACGCTTTCTCCCATTTTCGGAAGTCTGATTTCAATTTCAGCCATGAACTCTTCGTGTTTTTTTAAGTCCCCAAATTTAGTTCATTTTTCGCTTTATAACAAGGCGGTAAAAAATTAAATAAAACCCGGAAATAACTTACAGACAGTGTTTTACAAAATATCAATTGAAACGAATTGCCTTCACCGGAGAAATGCGGGTGATGATTCGGCCCGGCAACAGCAGCGTGAGTGTACAAATCGTTATTGTCATAAGATTAATGAGCAGTATATGCCAGATATTGAAATTTACCGGAACTGTATCCAGATAATAAATGTCTGGATTCAAGGCAAGAAAGCCAGTTTGCTGCTGTAAAATTACTAATCCGATTCCCAGAATATTTCCAAAGATCAATCCTCTTGACAACAGATAAAATGCATGGTAAATAAATACTTTCCGGATAGATTTATCAGATGCCCCAAGTGCTTTTAAAATTCCGATCATGTTGGTTTTTTCCAGAATCATCACAAGTAATGTGGTTACCATGTTGATAATTGATACAATAAGAATTAAAACAAGAATGATGATGATATCAATATTCAGAAACTGGAGCCATTTAAAAATTTCAGGATGCAGGTCGGTAATTTTAGTTGATTTGAGATCATGAGGTATTTCGTTGTAAATAATTTCATCCATTTGCTTCAGATCACGAAAATGTTTCAGGATAATTTCAAATCCGCCGGTGTATAGATGACTAGTGCCCTTTCCGTTTGAAATAGTTATTTTTCCAAACGGCATTTTGATTTCATTTTCTGAAATGTATTCAATGGGGTTTTCTTTCAGCGCAGCCTCACTGCATGTGCATGAATTGTCAACAATGATATTTGCAAATGCTGTATCAGGAACTGATTTTGGATTGGGTGACAAACCATAAATTTCGACTTCAAAGTCAGTTGAAATTAATCGGACTCTGTCCTGCAGTTCACCTGTAAAAAGGTAATAGCTGCTCTCCGTGTAACCCTGTCCCCAGTCATAACGGTATGCACCGGTTCCGTGAAATGTTTTTGCCTGCATGACATAGTAATCACCCAGGCATGTATCAAGCACGGTTATATTGGTTTGTACCCCCCAGTTATTGAGATACTGAATATGATGAATTTGTGTGAAAATAAATTGTTTGTCAAATTCTTCAAAGCCTGTTCTGTAAATTCCACATACAACAAATTTTCTTTTTTTCGGTCCCGCATCATCTTGAATAAAAAATGCGTCAAGATCAGATCCCACTTTATATCCAAGCATGTCAGCCATGTATTTGGAGATAAAAACTTCATCGTTTTGTTTTGAAAAATCCGGAATTCTGCCTTCAACAATTTTGTCGTCAAAAAAACTCCAGTTATAATTTTCATCTACTCCTTTAAAGCGAACTCCCAGAATGTCTTGTCTGGATTCCAGCGTATCTTTTTCGTTTGCCAGATGAACCTGAACCGAGTCTCTGCGCGCCTGAAGAATAGCTGGTTTAAAAGCGTAAATCTGAATATTTTTTATTCGTTCATCTTCCTGCAAGCTAGGATAAAACTCCTGATCGATCAATATAGGTGTTGATTCCATAGATGAATTGTCACCCATATCTGTCACCTGAATATGTGCGCCAAAACCAATTACCTTATCTCTGATGCCATGCTGAAATCCGGTAACTACTGAAACAGATACAATCATGAAGGCTATACCAGCCACAATGCTGATCAGTGAAATAATCACAATGGGTTTAGTCAGACGGCTGGTATTTTTTTTACCACGTATAATTTTCCGTGCTATGAAAATTTCGGTACTCAATTTGCTACATTTGATTTCAAAAGTACGAATCTTCCTCTCATCATTCTAACGTTTCAGATATGAAATATCCATTAATTCTAATTGCAATTACCTTTTTTGTAGGTTGTTCATCTCAGCAGGCTGACATACCGGTAACGGAAAATTTCAGTGCTGATACAACTTCAGTTGAAGATAAACCTGAGCCACTCTATTGCAATGAAGAAGTGAAAGTGGGTGCTGAGCAGACAAATTTATATCTTGATTTGCTCAAGGATAAGAGAGTAGCGGTAGTTGGCAATCAATCTTCAATGATTGGAAATGTTCATTTGGTTGATTCGCTGAAAAATTCGGGAATAAATCTTGTGCGTGTTTTTTCACCCGAACATGGATTCAGAGGAGATGCTGACGCAGGCGAAAAAGTAGCAGGTGGAATAGATGAAAAAACCGGATTGCAAATTGTCTCATTATATGGAAGTAACAGAAAACCAACGCCTGAACAATTGGCGGATGTAGACATTCTGGTTTTTGATATTCAGGATGTGGGCGCAAGATTCTACACGTACATCTCAACGTTGCATTATGTGATGGAAGCTGCAGCTGAAAACGGTAAAAAACTTATTCTTCTTGATCGTCCAAATCCTAACGGGCATTATGTTGACGGACCGGTATTGGATCCAAAGTTCAAATCGTTTGTTGGAATGCATGCTGTTCCGGTGGTACATGGAATGAGCATAGGAGAATATGCGCAGATGATTAATGGTGAAGGATGGCTTGCAAACAAAGTTGTTTGTGATTTAACTGTTATTAAATGTGATGGATGGGATCACACGCGCTTTTATGAATTGCCTGTTGCACCATCACCAAATCTTCAAAACATGACAGCCATTTATTTGTATCCGTCTCTCTGCTTGTTTGAAGGAACGGTGGTCAGTGTCGGACGCGGAACCGAAAAACCTTTTCAGATAATCGGACATCCGAAAATGGAGGTTGATGTGCTTGAAAAACTTTATTCATTCAAACCTATGCCCAATGAAGCAGCAGCACATCCCGTGCTGGAAGGTGAAACATGTTATGGCTATGACTTATCCGGTTCAGACATCAGGGAACTGAGAACAAAAGCAAAATTGGATTTGAGTTACCTCATTGAATTTTATACCAAACTTAAAATGGGCAGTGCATATTTTCTGAAATCAAATTTTATAAATAATCTGGCTGGAACTGACCAGTTAAAAAGCCAGATTATTGCGGGAAAAACACTGGAAGAAATTGAGGCGTCCTGGCAAAATAGTCTTACAGAATTTAAACTGAAAAGAAAAAAATATCTGCTGTATACTGACTTTGAAAATTAAAGTCCAATTTCTTTTATTTTCAGAGCCAATTCTCTTCGTTTTAGACTAAAAAGCTTTAGTTTTTCTGAAGATGTTTTAAGTATCCGAATCGTATCGGCAAAAAGCAAACCGTAATTATAGGCTATGACACCACATGTTATCGGTACAACGAGATAATATGCTACACCCAGCCAGTAACTTGGATAAATGTAATCATGAAATAACCAGACGGCAGGCAATGTGAAGAGCATACCAACCAATGCGCCAAGCAATAATTTTACACCACTCCAGAATACTTTTCTGCGGAACATTTTTTCAACCAGCTTTTTGACCAGAATGTATGGGATAAATAAATGCACAAATCCAATCAGAAAAAATGGAAACAGCAAAATCAATTTTATAAAACGCGTTGCTAAATTTTTTGATTTGCCCTGTTCAAACTGATACACCCAATTCTCATTGATGTGATTCTTTTTTTCTTCTTTGAAATAATTGTTCAGTGAATTTTTCAAATCATTCCATTGTTCACTATCTGCCTGATAATTTTCATTGACAAAAGTTGCGATTTGCTTTGAGTTTTGGTAGCGCTCAGCTAATGGAATTGAATTCTCACGATACAAATGGTGCATACCATTTCGTTTGATAGCCTGAATATGCTCAACAAAATCAAAAAGCGTTTTGTCTTTTACATAGGTGATTTGAGCTTTCAATTCACGATCAATATCCCGCATTAAAGTGGTTGCCGCTTTAGCCGGACTTTCATCATACAGTTTTTTGTAATCTTTCAGGTGAATGACTTTACCACCAGAAAGTAACATGTCACAATTAAAGGCTTTTGGATCAGAATAATTAACACCAATAGCCTGTACTTTAATATCTTCTTTCCAGTCTGTCGCAGCCATAGCACCAAAGGCAATTCGTGCCGGACCCTTTTTCAACGGCTTTAAGCTTCTGATAAAAACATCATCTGTATAACCCTCACCAAACATGATGAGTGATTTTTTCTTTTGTAAAATTTTAATGGCCTCTCTGAAAGTGGCAATGTTTTTCTCAGGACTGTCATTTCCATCTTCCGCCATTCTGTAAATAGGTACCATGTGACACGCCCATGTAACTGGTTTCAACCAGGGTTTGAACACATCACTGCGGGTCATAAAGTGTATGATTGGATTCTGAAAATTTGCAATGATCAAAGGATCAATAAATGCACTTGGGTGATTACACACCAGAATAGTCTGAGCGTAGAATTCTTTTTGTGTGTTTAATACTTTAATTCTCCGGTAAAAAATCCGAAGAATATAGGGCAACAATAGCCAGAGAATTAAGTAAAGGGGTCTCATATTTTATGGTACAAAACTAATAAATCAGAAAATCAAATTCGCAAGAAATCTTCACGTCTTTCATGTCAGCGTATCTCTGTTAAATTAAGTTAAGCCCGAAATAATGTTAAATTCGTAAAGTTAACTTTGATCAAAACCCTTATAATCCTTGAGTAAGAACAGAATCAGCATATTGATTGTGCTAATGTCAGCCGCCGTGCTGGGATTGTTTTTTCTCCAATTTGGGTGGATCAGAAACGTACATAAGCTGACTGAACAGAAGTTCAATGAAAATGTTCAGATTGCTTTGGCCAAAACAGCCCTCGATCTTGAAAAATTTGAAATGGTTCAGTTGATGAATCCAGAGGTGTTTGATGAAGGGCTTGAGGGATCACTGGATGATTATGTAAAAAGCGTCGGATATGTCATTCAGGCGCAGGAGTCTATTTCACTGCGTGATACCATCATTTTTGTGGATGGTGAAAAACAGAAGTTCTGGCTTGTGCAAGGAAATCTGATTGATACCACAACAGGTTTGCGTGCGTCTCACCGTGTATTGACAAGAGACCTGAGACAGGATGACCCGCTTGCAGTAGAAAATGAATTGCTGGGGTTAGATGCCGATACCAATTCATTTGCAATTCAATGGAATGAATCTTTTGAAAAGCAGATCAACAAAAAAACCATTTATCTGAATTATCTCATTGAAAGTATGTTTACTTCCAATCCGGTAGAAGACATTTCACTGAGGTTGAATTTGTATATTCTGGATAGTCTGCTTTCTCAGAATCTGATTCTGAATAATATTGATACTACATTTCGTTTCAATATTATGAAGGATTCACTTTGGAAGCATAATTTCAAATTTAAAAGTCCTCATTTTGATGAAACGCTTAAAGAAAGTCAGCATACGGCGTTGCTTTATCCAAGTGACGTAATCCCCAGTGAATATCGTCTGCTCGTTTCTTTTCCGGGACAGGGTCTATTTGTGTGGAAAGAAATGGCAGGAACAATAACTGCATCTATTCTTCTGGTGTTGATTGTCATGTTTGCATTTTATTTTGCAGTGAGAACTATTTATCAGCAAAAGCAATTATCTGAAATCAAAAATGATTTTATCAGTAACATGACGCATGAACTGAAAACTCCCATCTCAACAATTTCTCTGGCATGTGAGGCGGTGAAAGATCCTGATATGCAAAATGACAAGGCCATGCTTGATTCATTTATTTCAATGATTGACAAAGAAAATAAACGACTCGGAAAATTGGTTGAGAATGTGTTGCAGACAGCACTGATTGACAAAGGAAAACTTAAACTGAACAGAGAATTGATTCCGGTTGATGCTTTGTTAAAACAGGTGATTGAATCTTTTCAGATCAGATACCATGATAAAGGCGGAGAAATCATTGTGGATAAACTTGATGTTTTCAGTTATAATCTCGACAAAATGCACTTTGCAAATGTGATATTCAATTTGCTTGATAATTCATTAAAATATTGCGATACAAAACCAGTAGTACATATTTCGCTTCAAAAAAATTCAAACGGATTTATACTGGAAGTTTCTGACAACGGAATTGGAATCAGAAAAGAAGATCAGAAACGAATTTTTGAAAAACTCTATCGGGTTCCAACCGGCGACGTGCATAACGTAAAAGGTTTTGGACTGGGTTTGAGTTATGTATTTTCTATAGTTAAATTGCACAATGGAGAAATTTCTTTAAAGAGTGCACTTGAAAAAGGTTCAACATTTAAAATAACAATCAGCGATGAGTGAAAAAGTTAAAATTCTTCTGGCAGAAGACGATACCAGTTTAGGTACCGTTTTGTCAAATTATCTGAAAGCAAAATCATTTGACGTCACCTTATGTGTTGACGGCGAAATTGCGCTGCAGCGATTTAAAGAGCAGCTTTTTGATTTCATCATTCTGGATGTCATGATGCCCGTAAAAGATGGTTTTGCCGTTGCAAAGGAAATCAGGAAAACAGACGCTGAAATTCCGATTTTGTTTTTGACAGCAAAATCCATGAAAGAAGATAAACTTGCCGGTTTTGATGCCGGCGGAGATGATTATCTCACCAAACCATTTGCCATGGAGGAATTACTGGCCAGAATAAATGCGATTCTGAAACGCACCTATAAAGAAGGTAAAAAAGAAACAACGTTCAGAATCGGTGATATTGGTTATGATTATTTACAGCAAACCATTGATATAAATGGTCAAAAGACAAAACTCACCACCAAGGAGAATGAACTTTTTTATCTCCTCATTAAAAATCAAGACGAAATTCTGGACAGAAATGACGCACTGAAACACGTGTGGGGAGATGATAACTATTTCAACGGGCGCAGCATGGATGTATATATTACCAAGCTCCGGAAATACCTAAGCACCTCTGGTCAGGTTGAAATTATGAATGTTCACGGAAAAGGCTTCAGACTGCTTAAGAAAAGTTAGCCGGTTGCTCATCACTATTTTCTTATCATTTTGTCAGGAAATGCAACTGTATTTGTTGTAATTTTGTACATCCGTGATTACAACAAACATTACCCATATTGCACATCTGGCAGAACTTTGTTTTCAGCATGGAATTAAAAATATTGTCCTTTCACCGGGTTCTAGAAATGCTCCGTTAATCATTGCTTTTGATGAACATCCCGGCATTAAAACCTGGCTGATTCACGATGAACGATGTGCTGCTTTTTTTGCATTAGGAATGGCTGACGCGCTGAATGAACCGGTTGCAATTGCTTGTACTTCGGGCAGTGCGCCGTTGAATTATTCCCCCGCAATTGCTGAAGCGTATTACAGAAGAATTCCACTCCTGATTCTGACTGCAGATCGTCCGCTTGATCTCATTGATCAGGGAGATGGTCAGACAATCCGTCAGAAAAATGTGTTTCAGAATTTTGTGAAATCTTCTTTTGAATTACCTGATTTTTCAACTGAAAACAAAATTGAATCTTCGGACAACCTGGTGAATGATGCTCTTCAGATGTTAAATGAAATTCCTGCAGCACCTGTTCATATTAATATTCCGTTGAGTGAACCGTTGTATGGAACTGCCGAATTAAAGTCAAAACCAGAAATTAAATTAATTCAGAAAAAGAAATTTTCATTGACAACAGACGAAAGTCAACAGATTAAAAACACCTGGACCAATTCAAAGAAAAAATTGATTCTAATTGGTCAGCTCACACCCGATCCAAAACTTGAATTGGCGCTATCATCAATCCTTACGCAATCAGATGTTGCAGTATTGGTTGAAAACACATCAAACCTGCAGCATTTTCAAAAAATTGTTCACTGCATAGACCGAACGCTTGCTCTGATTAAAGATGACGAACTTGAAAGTTTTGCACCTGATTTGTTGATTACTATTGGTGGTGCAATTATTTCAAAAAAGATAAAAGCTTTTTTCAGAACCCATAAACCTGAAAATAACTGGCGCGTTGGAAATTACTTATTTGAAGAAGATACGTTTCAGTCGCTCACACGTTCTTATGCGGTTTCTGCATCAGAATTTTTTGATTTTGTTGCCGCTATTCCAGTCAATCCTGAAACCAATTTTGGCGATAAATGGAAACAACGTGATTTTGTGGCGCTGGAAAAACATAATGGGTTTCTGCAAAAAACAAACTGGTGTGATCTGAAGGCATTTGAAATAATTCTGGATTCCATTCCTGTAAATTCAGTTTTGCACATGGGCAATTCTTCTGTCGTCAGATATTGTCAGTTATTCAACCCTGAAAAAAGTATTCACTATTATTCTAACCGGGGGGTCAGCGGAATTGACGGTTCAACATCAACTGCAGCGGGTTTTTCAGTACTTTGTCAGGATAAAATGAATATACTGATTACAGGTGATGTTTCGTTTTTTTATGATTCAAATGCGTTGTGGAACAACTATCTCCAATCCAACTTCAGAATCATTGTTATTAATAATGGGGGCGGTGGAATTTTTCAGATTCTGGATGGTTCAAACACGGTTAAACAGAAAGATTATTTTTTCTCTCCATATTTCGCAGACATTTCTCACTTGTGTGAAGCATTCGACATTTACTATTTATCTGCTGACAATGAACGTTTGCTGGAAACTCAATTGAATCAGTTTTTAACAATGGATTCAGAAAGGCCGGTTTTAATGGAGGTTAAAACGTTTAGTCAAAGAAATGCTGAAGTGCTTAAGGGTTATTTTAACACCCTGAGGGCGGATATATAAGTGGTCTCAACCAACTTTTTCCTACCTTTAGCCGTAACTACTATATACCTCAAGAACAAAATCTATGAAAAAATCTGTACTCATTTTGGCCGGTGCCATTAGTTCAGTTGGTTATTCTCAAATGACTATGAACTCCAATGCTTCGATGTTTGGTGATTGCAATTGTTACAATATCACAGATGGAACTACAAATAAGCGTGGAGCAATTTGGAGTCCAACCTCCATTGATTTAACCCAGGATTTTGACATGACTTTTCAAATATATGCCGGAAGTGTTGATGGAGCAGCAGATGGAATGGCATTTGTTCTTCAGCAAAATCCAACGGGTATCGGAGAAGTGGGCAATGCTTTGGGCTATGTTGATAATCTAGCACCAAATGTACCTCAGATTTCGGTGAAATCATTTGCAATAGAAGTTGATTTATATAATAGTTCGCCGGCTGTAGCGACAGACATTGCCAGTGATCACATCGCAGTTGAATCAAATAATAGTAATAATCATAATCTGGTAGCTCCGGTAGCGGTTTCTAATATCGAGGATGGTGCCTATCATGCTTTCAGAGTAATCTGGAGTCCATCTTTGCAGGTTATGACCGTGATGCTGGATGGAAATTTTGTCCTTGCTTACAACAGTGATATCATTACGAATATATTTACTGGTAATCCAATTGTGCATTTCGGTTGGACGGCATCCACCGGCGGTATTGCCGGAACTCACCGTGTTTGCATGTACAGGGATGCGCAATTTACACCAGATGTCACTGCCATTTGCCCGCATCTGCCACTTGATTTTACAGACAATTCGCTCAGCGATCTTAACAATATATTGAGCTATACCTGGGATTTTGGTGATGGTTCCCCACTTGAAATGACACAAAACCCGAATCATACTTATACAAATCCTGGAACCTATGATGTTGAATTATTTATCACTGATATTTCTGGATGTGACGACAGTGTAACAGTTCAGATTACTGTTTTACCTGATCTCATCATTGATGTAGTTGGTCAAAATCCAACTTGTTTTGGAGATACTGACGGAGAAGCAACAGCAACTTCTCAGAATGGTACTGGTCCCTACACCTACACATGGGATGATCCACTGGTGCAAACAACTCAAACTGCAACCGGGTTGCTTGCAAATACAACTTACAATGTAGATGTGATTGATAATTTGGGCTGCACCGGTTCAGGAACGGTTACAATTGGTGAGACACCAGAAATTATTGTTGATATTATTCGTGATGACGCTAGTTGTTTTGGATCAACAGATGGTCAAGTTGAAGCTGTGATGACGAATGGTGTTGCTCCATTTACATTTGTGTGGGATGATCCTTCGTCACAAACTACAAATCCGGCAACAGGACTTGGAGTTGGAACTTATTCAGTGACTGTGACGGATGCAAACGGATGTACAGCGACAGCAAGCACAACGGTAAATCAACCTTCAGAAATTTTTATTTCAGGCGTTGTCACTTACGATAACGGTACATCAAATGGTACAATTGATGCTACAATCACCGGAGGAACCACTCCTTACGCTTCAACAGTTTGGAGCAATTCAGCAACTACTGAAGATATCAGCGGGTTGACTTCAGGAACTTATACGCTTACAGTTACTGACGCAAACGGATGCACGAAGGACACAACATTCAATATGAAATCAAGTGTTGGAATTGGAGAAGAAATATTAAATCCATTTGAAATTTTCCCAAATCCTTCAAACGGTACTTTCCAGGTGAAAGGAGTTGATTCGTATTCAATTTCAATTTCAGATGCTGCCGGAAAATTAGTTTATTCCACAAATGCAAATGGATTACAAAACATCAATATCAATTTTGTTGAAGCGGGGGTTTATATGATCCGCATTGAACAAGATGGATTTATTTACACCGAAAAATTAATTATTCATTAAGGGAAATAATTTTATAAAAAAAACCGTCACGTACTGTGGCGGTTTTTTTTTGTCCTGAATTTGGGTGTGCCCTCAAAGTCCGTAATATTATCAGTAAATTTGAGTTAACTGCTAAGTCATTCTTCATGAAATCCATTTTGCTGATTGTTGCCCTATATTCTTTTTTTGTTTATTCCCAGACATGGAATTATTCCGGCGCATGGGAAAGTGTTGGTCCTAATGATAAGCCAGATTCTCCGGCTAATATTTCAGCGTGTGGTGTAGGTCCCGCAGAATTTGTGAGAATTTATAAAAACAATCCGGATTACATGCTGGCTGGATCGCTTTCCGGTGGTTTGTTTGTGTCTGAAGATGGAGGAGAAAATTGGCTCAACAGTGGTTCCGATGCCTGGGATTATTCTGGTTGTGGTTGGGCAGATTTTTATCCTGAAAATAAAGACATCTGGTTTGCATATTCCAATAATGCTGACAACAATGGTAAACCCGGTAAGATGGGTGTGAGAGGTGGAATTTTGAGAACAAAAGATGCGGGAATAACCTGGGAAATGATTGCAGGCGGCAATGAATTGGGTACATCAAAAATAGCTGTGTACGGATTTCGTTTTTTACCCTCCAATCCAAATGTGCTTTTTGTTTTGTCAGAAGCAGGATTGTTTTACACCAAAGATTGTCTGGCTGAAAAAGTGGCGTGGATAAAATATGAAGGATTGAATGGATCCATTTATGATATGGATTTTGTGAATGATCAGGCGTTTGTTTCGTCTTTAAAACAAAATAAATGGAGTGTTTACCGATTTGATTTTGCGTCACAAAAACAAGAAACAATTCCTCAAATTGAATCCATTTCAGATGATAAAAGATCGATCACATTTGAACCTCTGAATGAAAAACTGGTAGTACTTATAGACTATACAAAACTGGATGACGAAATATGGGAATATCATCCCGCGGACACTTCTTTCATACAACTAAAATCTGGCGTACAAGTGAATTTTGGAAGTGGACATACATTTGCTGTAAATCCGCATAATCAATCAGAAATAATCATTGGAAATTCAATCAGTATGAAGCGCTACTCGTATCCATCCATGAAAGAAAATAAACTGGGAAGCGGATATCACGTCGATGTTGAATTTGTGGCGTATCATCCAACAGATACAAATAAAATATTCATTGCCTGTCATGGCGGTATTTATGTTTCAGAAAACAAAGGTTCCAAATGGATTTCCAAGAGTAACGGACTGGGAATAGCTGAAGTGATGGGACTGGATGTTTCTGAAACAGATCCAAATCAATTGGTGATTGGTTGTTTTCATGATGGTTCATCTGTTTATGCAGATTATAACAAAAACGGAAATTATTTCTGGAGAACAGTCAATGGAGGTGACGCGCTTACGCCGTTGATTAATTATAAAAATGCGGCTGAGGTTTATACATCTACTCAGTTTGCCGGTGGTGGATTGTATCATTCATCAGATACCTCCAACTCAGTCATGAATATTCATTCTGCCAATGGTCTGACAACTCCTGGCTGGGAACTTACTGCGGTTTTACATCCTGAAAATCCGGATTGGCTTTTTTTCAATTTTCAGAGTGCAAATACTCCGGACGTAAGAATGGATGTTGCGCGTTCAAATGATATAACAAAACAGAAAAATGTAGAAACCATTTCAGACTTCAGTAAATATGGAATGAGTTCATATAAAGTCTACGGTTTATTCAATAACAAATTTTTTCCGGATCATCTTTATGCCTACGTTTTGCATTTTGAAAAAAATGAAGAAGGTAAAAACATCACAAAACACAGATTGTTTAAAACTGAAATTGCGGGTGACAGTGCGGCAAAAATTATTGACTCATGGTATGAGCTTGAGGTTCCGGTGAGTGCGTGGATTGGTGATGTAGAAGGAGATCCGGCAAATCCTGACCGCATTTTTATTTCATACGCATCAGCGGGTGATGACTCTGAAAATAAAATGATTTATGCGGTTAAGTACAACAAAAAAACAAAAGGTGTTAAACAGATTATTGATCTGACTCGCAACATACCAAATTCTGTCGGCGGTAGATTCAATATGGTTTGTCTCAATGAAAACGGAACAGAATTATTTATTGCCACTCGAACAGGTGTATATTATGGCAATAAAAAAACACTCAAAGGAAAAGGGGATTGGATTAAAGTGGGATTTGGCTTACCTCATTGCAAAGTTTACGGTTTGCATTATCATGTTCAAGCAAAAATTCTGACCGTTGGAATGTTTGGCAGAGGTGTCTGGAGATATCGTTTTTAGATTACTAAGATTCTCTTTGCGTTCTTAGCCCTTTGCTTGAAAAAAAATATCCCGCAGATATTCGCAGAATAACTTTCTGATTTACCCTTATTCCACTTTGCGGCTTAGCGCCTTTGCGTGCCATAAATTAATATTGAACGCAGATGACACAGATTTTTTAGATTTCCGCTGATTTAATAAACTCAACCAGCCCTGTTCATTTGCCTATGCCAGGAAGCATTTAGCCCGCACTTGAAGATCAGCTTACCAGGTCAGAAACCCTTGCAAATTCTGTATGTTTACTGCATTAACAAGCTTTTAACAGACTTTCATGCAAGCTTTAATTTGATTTTAAATTAACTTTATTCCAAATGAGCAACCGGAGTATAAGAATGGTAATTATTTTGGGAGTGTTTTCCATACTCTCCATTCTTGCTATTCAATTATTCTGGATCAAAAAAAATATTGAGTTTCAGGAAAAGAATGTAGAACTGCAGCAACGTCAGGACAGCATTAGCACCAAACAGTTTAACGATAATGTTAGCGTGGCTCTTAAAAACGTTGCACTTGAAATTCAGCGGATCAATAAACAACCTGGAGATTTGTATGGTAATGTTCGTCAGTTGACTGCGAATTATTTCACAGTTGAACTGCAGGACACAATCATGCCGTACTTGCTCGAGACCCTTCTGAAAAAGGAATTCTATCATCAAAATGTAGAACAGGATTTTCAATATGGTATTTATGACTGTTATGCCGATAGCATCATTTATGGAAATTACATTCGCTTTGTAGATGATTCTACGTTTATCACAGACGTTGCTCAGGACGAAGCTAAATTAAATCCTTCACTTCAATTAAAGCTGAATTCAGATGCTCATTACTTTACAGTTTATTTTCCTGAAATTACCGGCATCACCTTGGATGAATTACCAAATGAAGTAACACCCTGGTATTATCTTTTTGCTGTCATTCTTTTTGTGATTGTGTTTTTTGGGTTTGCGGTTTCTGTTTTATTGCGTCAGAAAAAATTGTCTGAAGTAAAAAATGATTTTATCAATAACATGACCCACGAATTGAAAACACCTATTGCTACAATTCGTATCAGCAGTGAGACACTTCTGAATCTGGATATTCAAAAAGATGATCCGGAGAAATTACAGCGTTACGCCGGCATTATCTACAAGGAAAATAAACGACTTGAACAACAGGTAGAACGGGTGTTGAATATTGCCAAATTGGATAAAGATGAAATCAAACTGAAGCTGGAAACATTTTGCATTCATGAAATCATTGAAGAAGCCAAAGAGAATTTTCAATTCAATCAGCTGGAAGAACAGGGCGGAAAAATTTCGTTGGATTTGCAGGCAGGACAGCATTTGATTAAAGCGGATGTGGTGCATGTTACCAATATAATCAATAACCTGCTGGATAACGCACTCAAATACTGTGATAAAGTGCCGGATATTGAAATCAGTTCACGTAACAGTAAAAATAAAATCACTATTACGGTAAAAGATAACGGTAAAGGAATTTCCAGAGAAAATCAGAAATACATCTTTGATAAATTTTTCAGGGTTTCAACGGGAAATCTTCATGACGTCAAAGGATTTGGTTTGGGATTGTATTACGTTAAAACCATTACAGAACAGCTGGGTGGAACAGTATCTGTTAAAAGTTCACCTGGAAAAGGATCTGAGTTCAGTATCACTTTTCCGGTAGTAAATGAATAAGCTATGAAGGATAAAATAAAAATATTATTGGTTGAAGATGACTACAATTTAGGTTTTGTCATTCAGGATAAATTAAAAGAAAATGGTTTTGAGGTGCATTTATGTACGGATGGAGTAGAAGGCTTGAAACGTTTTGGAGAGCATACTTTTCAGATGTGTATTTTTGATGTGATGATGCCAAAAAAAGATGGTTTTACCCTGGCTAAAGACATCCGTAAACTGAACAAAAATGTTCCTATTTTATTTTTGACGGCAAAAAATCAAACGGAAGATAAAATTGAAGGATTCAAAGCAGGTGGAGATGATTATCTAACCAAACCATTTTCAACGGAAGAATTTTTATTGCGCGTTCAGGCAATTCTGAAAAGAGTTAATCTGGTTAAAGAACCAGAACCAGAGACAGAAGTGAAAATTGGATCAATTGTTTTTGACACAGAGAATTTTTTTCTGAAATATCCAGGTGGAGAAAAACAAAATCTCACCAAAAAAGAAGCACGGATTTTACAATTACTTGTTCAGCATACCAACAAAGTACTACCACGTGATATAGTTCTAAATTCGGTTTGGGGGCAAGATGATTATTTTGTAGGAAGATCGCTGGATGTTTTTATCACCAAGCTGAGAAAATATCTGAAAGAAGATGAATCTGTTTCTATTGCAAACATTCACGGCGTTGGCTTCAAACTAACTGTTCAATAACATGATCAGCTGGTCAGATTTTGAAAAAGTAGATATGCGTGTGGGTACCATTATTCACGCTGAGGTATTTGCTGAAGCTAAAAATCCGGCCTACAAATTGCAAATTGATTTTGGTCCGCTGGGCAAAAAAAAATCCAGTGCGCAAATCACCAAATTTTATCAGCCAGAAAATTTAATTGGCAAACAAGTGATTGCCGTTGTCAATTTTCCACCCAAACAAATTGGTCCGTTTATGAGCGAATGCCTGGTGATGGGTGCTGTTGATAATGAAAAAGGAGTGACCTTGTTGTCAACCGATTTGAAATGCGAGAATGGGCTGAAGGTAGGGTGATACCTGAAGTACGAATTTTTTTCCTGACTGGGGCGCCGGTGGAGCAAATAACAGATGACATCTTCAAGGCTATTCAAACAACACGGAAACCTATACATTTCCCAAATTATTTTCGTAAATTAACCGTTCAAAGATTTTTGTATGAATCCAATTGTCAGAAATATTCTTGCGGTAGTAATTGGTGCTTTTATCGGCGGCATTGTAAATATGGGAATTGTTATGATCAGCGGTTCCATTATTCCTCCACCACCTGGAGTTGATGTAACAACTGCTGAAGGGTTAGAAAAAGGAATTCATCTTTTTGGTTTCAAACATTACATCATGCCTTTTCTGGCGCATGCGCTTGGAACTTTTGCAGGTGCCTATGTTGCTTCTTTAATTGCTGCTACGCATAAAATGAAATTCGCACTTTTAATTGGAGCCTTGTTTTTTGCCGGAGGAATTATGGCTGCACAAATGATTCCGGCTTCTATCTGGTTTATTATTGTTGATCTGACTCTGGCATATTTTCCGCTGGCATACATTGGAGGCAAATGGGGGCAAGGCATCAAACGGGCATAACGTCAGGTTTTCTCTTCTGAAATAAATTTACCTAAATCGGGTGCCGTGTAATTTTGCATTTGAATTAATAAATCAGTTTCATTGTCACTGACCAGAATCAATTTTTTATGAATGGGTTTTAAAAAACCGTTGTTCACCATCTGATCAATAAAATGAATCAAATCATTATAGTATTCATTCACATTATAAATTGCGATAGGTTTTTTGTGAAGACCCAATTGCGCCCAGGTAAGAATTTCAAAAAATTCCTCCAGAGTTCCAATACCACCGGGCAAAATAATAAATCCATCTGCCAGTTCATGCATTTTCATTTTGCGCTCATGCATGGTTTCTACCTGAATCAGTTCTGTCAGTGAGTGATGCGCAATTTCTTTGGTGCTCAAAAAAACAGGAATTACACCTATCACTTCTCCGCCATTTTCTAAGGCACCATCAGCAACAGCACCCATCACACCAATGGAGGCACCGCCATAAACAACAACTGTTTTTTGCTGTGCTAATTTTTTTCCAAGTTCGTATGCACGTGTTTTGTAAATGTTCTGATGTCCATCCGATGAACCGCAGAAAACAGTTATCCTTTTCATGTCATTCAACATTTTTTAGTATGAATCTGTATACAGTTCCGTTTTCGCTTTTTCTTTCGACTTTACCATCCAACTGTTCCGTGAGCGTTTCAATCAGTTCAAGTCCAAAACTTCCTTCTTTTACTGGCTCACTCCAGGTACCATTGTCTTTAAACATCAACTCAAACATATTTTTTTCACGCGGAAACAATTCTACTTTAATATGGCCATGATCCATATCATTAAATGCATGTTTCAGTGAATTGGAAATGAGTTCGTTGAAAATTAGCGCCACCGGAACAAGTGTATTATTTCCCAGCCGGTCTAATGCAGAATTTATATCCAGTGTAATTTTGATATTGTCAGCGTAGGTATGAATTAAATCTGCTGCCAGGGTATCCAGATAATCTTTCAAATCGATTTTAGAAAGATTTTCATTCTGATACATTTTTTCATGAATGAGTGACATGGCAATAATTCGCTGAACAGCATCCTGAAACTGTGCTTTGGTTTTTTCATCATCAATTTCACGGGATTGTAATCTGAGTAAACTCGTAATCACCTGCAAGTTGTTTTTTACCCGGTGGTGAATTTCTTTCAGCATAATGGTTTTCTCTTCATTCTGCGCCTGTACCAAACGTGTTCTGTTTTCAAGTTCGGCGTTGGCGGCTTTGAATTGATTTTCAGCAAAGGCGGTGGTATTTTTAAACTGTCTGAGCAGATACGCAATCAACACGCAGGAAACAAAAATATTGAATACTGTTGCAGTTACCTGATAACGTTCAATGTGTTGTGTAAGATGCAAAATATTGTCTTGAAAATGGAAATAGAAATAATTGGCAATTCCCAAAAAGTTAATCAGCAAAAGCAGATATCCTGTTTTTTTTCCAATAGCAAAAAAAGTGTAAAGTGTAAACACAATCATCCAAAAGAATTCAATGGAGTGAATGATCGTTGGCATAAAGTTCAGCGTGTAAACCAAAAACAAACATCCGTGAAGTGCGTAAACAAATCCAATGACCTTGTACTTTTTAAAATGCCAGAGCGCGGCATTCAACGCTATGGCAACAAGCCAGCCATAGAGTGCGGCGGGAAATGCATCCGGTTCAAAAAAGAAATAACCCACCATCACAATAAATAGGAAAACAGAATTAAAGACTACCATTTTCCATGTCAGATCAAATTTTGCGATTGCGTAATGATCTGTATAGGATGTTTTCGGTGGCAGTAAAAAAGAGTAATCCATCTTTTTTATAATCTGATTTTTAATTGAATCTTGATATCGGATTTACGTTTTCCTTCTATTTCTTCTAGTCCGGATGAAATATTTTCAACATTCTGATACGACCACAACCCATAGCGAATCCACAGATCAATCTTGTCAGTTATTTCATATCTGGCCATAAAATAGGTTCTGATTCCTTTGTAATAATAGGATGGAATACTAAAAACGTACAACAGATCATTTTCATAGGCATAAAGACGCGAATCATAATCATCTGAATCAAAAATGGCATAACGTGTATATAATTTCAGTGGAATTTTTCTGAAAGCAATTTCGATATCCTGAAAAAGCAAAAGACCGTTTGCTTTGTTGTCATCAAATCTGAAATCACTCCACTCAACTCTTGATTGCAAACTGATCATAGAATTGACGCGCTGATCAAAATTAAAACGGATAGTGGTTCTCTTTAAATAAATCTGATCATGAATTCCTGCCGTTTCGGCGTCATTATTTCTTTCAGTGATTTTATTTTTAAAGCGGATATAAAATTTTGAATTGCGTGACAATGTAAAATCAAACTGAACAAAAAAATCTCTGCCGGATGAAACATCATCAGTTAGCCATTTCAGGTAAGTAAAATTGAATTGATCATAGTAGGCACTTATTGAAAGTTTTTTATTCACCCGTAATTGCGCTCCAAGATATATTCCGTTTTCACCGGTGTTA
>Ga0268298_10000922_pt1 | contig 36412 bp, 25 predicted proteins | sample WWTPWeurt_MetaG_FD_194462 | JGI IMG/M metagenome (GOLD analysis project Ga0268298, IMG submission 194462) | Activated sludge microbial communities from WWTP in Nijmegen, Gelderland, Netherland - WWTP Weurt | ecosystem: Engineered > WWTP > Aerobic digester > Activated sludge | place...
GCGCGATTGACCAAACCCACGGTCTGTGAGTACCGTCGCGCCTTATGGGAACAAACATCGGCGGTCATTTGGTAGCGCAGGAACTTCATCGGCATGGAGTCCGCGACATTTTCACGCTGTGCGGCGGGCATATCGCTCCGATTTACGACGGTTGCTTGCGGTATGGGATACGGCTCATCGACACGCGGCACGAACAGGCCGCAGCACACGCGGGGGACGGATATGCGCGGCTCACACGCGGCGTCGGGGTCGCGCTGGTCACGGCGGGGCCGGGCGTGACCGATGCAGTCACAGGAATCGCGAATGCGTACCAGGCGCAATCCCCCTTGATCGTGCTCGGCGGTGCGGCAGAACTTCGGTCCACGGGGCGGGGCGCGCTGCAAGAAATGGAACAAGTCCCGCTCATGCGCACCATCACGAAATGGAGCGCGACGGTTCACGATCCCAAACGGTTGCGCGAACTTGTGCAAACGGCGGTGCGCATGGCTGTGTCCGGCGTGCCGGGCCCGGTGTTTTTGGAGCTGCCTTTCGATGTCCTTATGTCGCAAGTTGATGACAACGAGCTTGTCGTGCCGCCGCCTTTGCCGCCGTGGCCGAAGACGCTGGCCGACCCTGCGCAAATCGAACACGTCGCCGCGCTGCTCAAACAAGCGCACAGGCCTATGGTGTTTGCGGGGTCGCAGGTGTATTGGGACGATGCGTCGGCGGCGCTGCTGGCGCTGACGGACTCCCTCGGCATTCCCGTCATGATGAATGGCATGGGCCGAGGCGTTCTGCCCGCCGACCATCCACATGTGTTCAGCCTTGCGCGCCGCCGGGCTTTGAAGGGGACGGATTTGGTGCTCATCGTCGGTACGCCGCTCGATTTTCGCGTCGGTTTTGGCGCGGGCATAAGCCCCAATGCGCACGTCATCCAAATCGACCGCGATGTCAGCCAGCTTGGCAAAAACCGCGCAGCCGAGGTCGCGCTCGCCGGACATACCACGCTGGTGTTGCAACAAATTCAGCAAGCCCTGTCCGGGGAAGCCGCCGCCCTTTCTGCCCGATTTTCCACTTGGCGTGCCGAACTTCGCGACGATGAAACCAAGCAACACGGCAGACTCGTTCCCTACATGAAGGGTGAAAGTCGCCCCATCAACCACTACCAGCTCGCCGACGCACTTGGGCAAGCCCTCGGGTGTGGACCGTGTGGCACCGGACGCATTTCCGAGGACGCCGTGTTGATCGGAGACGGCGGCGATGTCGTCGCAATGGCCGCCAAAATTTTGCCTCTGTCCAGGCCCGGTCAGTGGCTCGATCCGGGACCGCTGGGTTGTTTGGGCGTCGGCGCGCCGTTTGCCCTGGCCGCCAAGGCGCTCGATGTCGATCAGAAACAGCGCGTGGTTGTCTTGTCTGGCGACGGCAGTTTCGGGCTCAACGGTTTCGATTTCGAGACCTGTGTCCGTTTCGGTTTTCCCGTCACCGTCATCGTTGGAAACGACGCAGCCTGGGGGCAAATCCGAGGCCCCCAAGTCATGTTGTTTGGCGAAGAACGCGCCCCCGCGACCAAACTTTGCCCCACAAGGTACGACAAAGTGGTCGAAGCCTTCGGCGGGGTCGGCTATCACGTTGAAGACCCCAAAGACCTTCTTCCCACCTTCCGTGAAGCCCTGTCCCAAGACGCTGTAACCTGTGTGAACGTCGCGCTAGACCCCGCTTTCTCTGTCCAAAGCGGTGCAGCCCGGCTGACTGTCTAGCCGACAACACCGGCAAAGTGCCGGAAAACAACAAAGGGGGGAATCATGCGACTGTCGCCGCAAGCGCCCGTGCTCTTGCTTGCTCACTTGGGCCAAATGGCCTTGTGTCAAAAGAAAAACACCATTGTGGGGCTTTCGATCGCCGACCGAACCGAACGATTTCGCTGCGAGGGTCGCCTCCTTGGTGTCAGCGAAAGCACCCGCTTTTTCGTCGTCGAGCAGACGCCTGGCACATACCTCCTTTTGGATGCCGAAACCGGCACTCTATTGAACCCAAGCGACGCGCTCTGCAACGACCTGCCTTTCGATGCGCGGTATGCCCTCTATTTCGTGGACAAGAATGCCGAGCGGATTCTTTTGCGCTTCATCGATGTCACGTCGCAAGAACCGCAAAAAGACGTATCGATTCCTCTTTCGCGTACCACTTTTACGAGTCTCGACAACTGGATGCTGTGTTCCCCGGACAAACACATCGCGACCGCTTGGTCTTGGGCGTCCGATGACGTGGATGGCGCGTATGGGAGCCTCTATGCCTCCGACGGGACCCGCGTCGATACGAAACCGTTTGCGGGCCTGACCGTTTCCCGATTTCACAGCGTGCCGCCTTTGTATGTTTCCCGAGAACACAATTTGTTGGCTACAGGCACCCAAAATGGGTTCTATCTCTATCAAGCGACGACGGGTGACCCATGGTCTGGCAAGTCCGCCAAGCTTGAGCTTCCCACGTTCGGGGGCGATGTCATCGCTTTCTGCAAACAGGACAAGAACCGCCTTGCTGTGAACAAAGATCCCGTCCTTCAGAAAGACCTACCGAAACAGGGTGCCTGGATTGTCAGGCCCAGACCGGACCAAGCTCTGTGTGAGATTCTGTGCGACTGTTCCGTTTCGCAGCCTGTCACAGGTTTGGTTTTTGGCGAACAGGGCACGTCTCTGTATGCAATCCTTGCCGACCACACCTTCTGCGAATGGAATGCCAGCACCGGAGAGCAACTCGCCTCCACCAAACTCGCGTGACTCCCACCCAACGACCCCCAACGACAAGCCCCAAAGAAAGCAGCGCCACATCCAAGTCTCTTTTGAGGAGAGATTGAGTGGGAATGGGTGTTTCGCCGCAAAGTCCCCCGTCGCTGCGCTTGCTATGTCTCGCCCTTGAGCAATTCCGCCTGATGGTGTGCCCGCAGCGCATCGATCACGTCCTGGAGGTCGCCATCCATGAACTTCTGGATGTTGTGTCGTGTCAGCCCAATGCGATGGTCGGTCACGCGGTCTTGCGGAAAATTGTACGTGCGGATTTTTTCGGAGCGGTCTCCGCTTCCGACTTGTGACCGCCGCGCTTCACGTTCGGCGGACTCCTGTTTTTCTCGCTCAATATCGAGGAGCTTCGTCTTCAAGATCCGCATCGCTGTCGCGCGATTTTTGTGCTGCGATTTTTCCTGCTGACACCGCACGATGATCCCCGACGGAATGTGCATGATTTGCACAGCGGAGTCTGTCGTGTTCACCGATTGACCGCCGGGTCCTCCCGATCGCATGACCTCGATGCGCAGATCTTTTTCTTCGATCTTCACATCGACATCTTCCGCTTCCGGCAACACAGCGACCGTCGCCGCAGACGTGTGGATTCGGCCTTGAGCCTCTGTTTCCGGCACGCGCTGCACCCTGTGAACCCCCGATTCATATTTCAGCTCCGAATAGACCTTCCCGCTCGTCGGTGCCGAAATCATCGCGATGACTTCCTTGATGCCGCCCGCCGCCGCTTCGGACAAACTCAGAAGCTCGACGCGCCACTGTTTTCGTTCGGCGAAACGGCCATACATCCGAAACAAATCCGCCGCAAAAAGCGCCGCCTCCTCGCCTCCCGTTCCCGCCCGAATTTCCAGCACGATGTTTTTGTCGTCGTTTTTGTCCTTGGGCAGCAGCAAGACCTTCAACTTGCCGTCCAGTTCCTCTCGACGCGCCAGGAGTCGCTGTTCCTCCTCCTTGGCCATTTGCCGCAGGTCGGCGTCCGCCTCTCGCAAAAGCGGCGCGTTTTCCGCCAGTTCGTTCGCCGTTTTTTGGTATTCGCGATACGTCGCGACCAGTTCCTCAATGTCGGCCCGTTCCTTGGCCAATTTGAGAAACACTTGTTGTTTGGCGAGCACGTCGGGGTCTGCAAGCTGGACTTCCAGGTCCCGAAAGCGGTCCTCGACCTCGGCCAGTTTGTCAAACATCGACATGGGTTTCGCGAGCCAAAAAGGGAATTAGGCTTTGGGCTTTTTGTCAGCCTTGGGAGCGTCAGCCTTTTTCTCGGCTTTTTCCGCTTTCGGAGCGTCAGCCTTCTTTTCGGCTTTCTCGACCTTGGGAGCATCCGCTTTCAGTGCTTCCGCCTTCTTGGCGGCTTCCACCACCATCGACGAAGTGCCCGGCTTGAGCTGATACCGTTTGTTAAAGCGATCGATGCGTCCCGCAGCATCCAGCAGTTTTTGTTTGCCGGTGTAAAACGGGTGGCAGCGCGAGCAAATTTCGACGGTAAACGAACCACGCGTCGAAGCACTTTCATGCGTAGCGCCACACGCGCAAGTGATGGTGGCCAGTTGGTAGTTGGGGTGAATCCCGGCTTTGGACATGTTTCGAGTTTTCCTTACAAAAGCGACGGACAGAAGCGAGGGGCAAGGCGTTCGCCCTGCACATGAGTCCGCATTACTTATCTTCTCTTTTCTCCGAGTGCAAGACCTTTGCTAGACTTCCCGCGAATCGTGACGTTGCCCCGACTGCCTGGCCCGCTTGAATTTGCTCGCTTGCTTTACGAACACACCGTTCGCGAGCATCGCGGCATCCTCGAAATCACCACAGCAAAAGGCCCCATTCGCTTGCAACTTGGTGCTGGTTTTGTGTATGCCCTCGACGCTGGGCCCGATGCTCCCGTGTCTCCCGAAAGCCAGGTTCGTTACGTTTTGCGGGCGCGCGGAACAGCGCATTTTCATCTTGGCAAAACGTTGTCCGCCCGTTTTTTCGTCGAGCCATTCCGTCCGGACTTCAGCATCCGCGCCCACATCGAAGCCCAACATCTGTCCCCCGAAAAACTCCGCCAGCGCATCGGCAGCAATCCTGTCACCGTCAGCTTTCCGCCCCATCCTTCCGCGCTTTTTCCCGGCGAGCAGGCCGTTCTCGATCGCCTGTTGACCGCCGCCTCTTTTCACGATTTGTGTAGCGTTTGCGATCTACCCCCTACCCGCATTCTCCAGTTGCTTTTGTTTTTGGATGCGCTCGGCGTTCTCGTCGTAGGGATGACAAGCCGCGAACTCGCCCAAGCGTTTGCTCTTCTCGATCTCTCCAAACACGCCACCCACGCCGAGGTCAAAAGTGCGTATCGCCGCCTCGCTCGTACCCTTCATCCTGACCAATTCCCAACAGCTACCCCAACCGAAAAACGCGCGCTATCCGATCGTTTTTCCGCCATCCACAATGCCTACCGTGTCCTTTTGCACCATGTCCCAAATCCTGTCGATCCGCACGATTCGCACGGTCCAAAAAAACACACGGCGTCATGACCGAACCCCTTCCTACACTTCCTAGACACCTCCTGTTGGCTTGCTATGAAGAGGCCGCGCGCGTCTATCCAAACGAAGCGTGCGGGCTCCTGGGAGGTGTCCGAAACTCCCCCGAACTGTCTTGGTTGCGGCTGTGTGAAAACGCCTGGAACCGCCAAAACGCGCGCTCTGTTTCGACCCCCTTTTCAGTAGGACACAGGGGTTTTCGACTTCGCTTCTCCGACGTGATTTGGCTTCTCGAACAAGCCCTTACCGATTCCCCTCCGCAGGTCCTTTTTCATTCCCACGCCGATTGCGGAACTGCGCTTTCGTTCGAGGATCAACACTGCGCGCAGCTTCTGGCCCAGCACGGTCTTTTCCTGGATCACCTCATTCTCGACATCACCCATCGGAACCCCCAAAGCGCCCAACGATACCGCCAAAGCCCCGACAAACTCTCTTCCCTCTGCCGCTATGACGCCACCGGCCACATCCTCCCAAACCCATAATCCGAAAAACGACGAGGGTTCGTAAACAGCCGATGTTTGGCACTTTTCCGAGGCTGTTTTCACACTCTCAAAACGAAAGCCGAGCTCCAAAACGCATGTACAGCGGGGCTTGATAGCCTGTGGGTTGACCGTAGTTTGCGTTTGCCACGATCGGTCTTCCATCCTCGTCCTTCAAGTGCGCCAAGTCACTGATTTTTCCGTTCACAATCGGCGCAACATACGAGTATGTGAAGTCATCATCCACGTTCGTGACTGTCCGTTGGTTGAACAGATTCAGAACATCCGCAAAAACAGACACGTTCACTTTTTGCGAAAGGGGGTATTCAAAACCGATGTGCAAGTCGAACTGGCTCACCATCGGTGTACGTCCCCCTGAACCTCGCGGCAAGATGAAGACTTGGCTGTCGCCGTAAATCGAGTGCGTGCCGAGCACGTTGATCGGACGCCCCGAATAAGCCGAAAAGCTGAGGGACGCGATCAGTGAACCTTTTTTTACCGGCTGTTGGTACGTTCCGATGAATTTCAAGTTGTGCGGTCTGTCATTCGGAAGAGGTCCCATCCGATTCTTCATCATGTCTTGCAGGTCATATTGAGATGAAAAGTTCGGAAGGTTCTCATCCACGACGCCATCGTAGGTTCCAGGATAATTCCCAAGCATGCGCGAATACGTGTAGTTCGCGAGCAGACTGAACCGGTTGGACAGTCTCTTTTGTGCCGTCAAAACGATGCCCTGGTATTCCCTTCTGGGTTTCGGAAACTGTGTCTCGATGGCTTTGTACGCCTCCAACCGAGCCTGTGCTTGCGCCAGCTTCTCCTGTCCCGGCAAAGACGCATCGCCTCGCAGTCGATCGACATCTGCTTGCAATTCCGCAACGCGCTTCGGGTCTGGGGAAACACCGGGATTGGCGATGATGTAATTCGTTCCCCCATCCACAGACAAATCCTCTACAACATTCCCAAGACCCCGATACAGATAGCTTGCAGAGAGCACCATGTCCCATCCGACATCGTAACTGATGCCAGCCACGATCTCGTCCATGTACATTCCCTTCAAGTTCGGCATCACATTTCCATATCGTCCCCCGTTTTGATTTCCCTGGTCCATGTCGTTCAAACGACAGGTTCCTGGTCCCGACGCCTGGGGAATTGGAACCACACGGCCTCCTGGTTGCAAAGCAGCCTGCGCACAGTCGGAAAATTCGCCTCCTGTGAACACTCCTTCTCCAGCAAATTGCCGATCGTTGATGGTCAAGGGAATCGATTGGTAGAACCGTCCGTAGTTCACAAACAGCTTCCCAAGACCTTTCTGTGTGAAGTCCCAAACCGCCCCTGCTCGCGGTGCAATGTTGTCATAAATACCAATCTGCTTGCTTCCATCTGCACCGTGAATTTCCTGCGCCTCCCAACGGACTCCTGCACTCAGCACGAGTCCCGGAATCGGACCTACGTTCCACGCATCGCGAACATACATCACAAAGTTGTTCGTAAACGTCTCGGACGTAAAGTCGTTTAGGAGGATTGTTTCCCCGTTTTTTCCGACGGTCGAATACTGCGCAAAATTTCTAAGGAGCTGTCCATCGGCACTTGTCCGATACATCACGTTGGCAGAAAAACCGTCGTTCGGGTCTCCGTTCGGCCCTGTGTATGCGCGAAAGTTCTTGTTCCGCAGGTGTTCATAATCAAAGCCGAGCTTGATCGCGTGCGTCCCAAGTGCCTGCCAAAAGTAGGTCGCGGCAAGCAAGAGTTGGTGCCGTTGCAAGTCTGTTCTGTTGTATTGACCGTAACCATTTCGGCGGTAATTCGTGATGGGACAGGGGTTGAACAGAACCGTTCTTCCCATCGTGTCTTGCAGATTTTGCCGACGGCAATCAGGGGAATCTTCAAAGTCCGCAAGGGAGTACGGATTGTCTCCTTCCGTCAAATATAGTTGCAGCGGTTTGTCGATGTTATTGGGAGCAATATCGATCCCCTGAAAGTGAAAACCGTAAAGACCACTCAATTGCAACTTTCGATCGAACAGTTTTCCGATGTACCGAACGGTTGCATCGTGTACTTGATCGGTTTCCTTGAACGCACCGTCTTCGACGGCACCAGGCAGATTTGAGCCAAAAAGGGAGTACCCCGAAAATGTCTTGGGACTCGCGATGTACGCGAAGGTCAAGTTGTGATCCGCAGACAGATTGAACTGCAGTTTTGCGATTCCGTTGTAGAGTGTTTTGACTTCGGAATACCCCTGGGAATCCATCTCGTCCGTTGCCATCGCCAGACGACGCGACCCGGCACAAAGAACTGGATCTGCCAGATACGATGGACAGACATACCCCGAATCGATCTCTGCACCACCAGTGCCCCGATCAAACCGACCCCTCCGCACGATTCGATCGATCTGGTTCACTTTGACGGTCGGAGCAAATCCCAAATAGAACCAAACTTTGTCCTTTTTCAGGGGACCCCCAAGTTCAAAACCAATGTCCCCCTGAAGTCCCTCTGTTTTGCGCCGGTACGCGAGAGCCTCACCCAAACGCCCGACGGTATTGGGAGTCAACTGAAACGGTTGACTCGACAGGAACACACTTCCGTGAAGTTCGTTTCCACCACCTTTTGTGACGATGGAAACCACGCCTCCTGTTGCGCGTCCGTACTCGGCTTGATAGCCGCCTGTGATGACGCTGATTTCTTGGATGAAAAATTGGTGTAGTTCCGTACCGATGATGCCGGTATTGGGGTCGGATGTGTTGAGTCCGTCGATGATGAAGTTGTTTTCATTGCCCGTGGAACCAGAAATGGACACGCCGATTTCCCCACCCTGACCGCGCGGCGGATCGACTGTGCCGGGGGCCATCGACAAAACACTCTCGAATGTGCGGCCCCGCACCGCTGTGTTTCGGAGGACCTCCTGGTTGATCTCCACACCGGCTGTGGCGCTCGCGGTGTCCAGATTGGGGGCGCGTTCCTTGATGACCCTCACTTGCTGCGTGACCTGTTTGAGGGGGAATGCAAACGACACAGTGAGGGTTTTGCCGTGTGTGAAGCGGATTCCGGTGCGCTCCTCCACTTTGTCGCCCAGGTAAAAACGCACCACGTAATCGTCGCCCGAAGGAATTTCCGTGATCAGGTAGCGACCATTTTTGTCGGTGATTTCGACTTGCTCTTCTTGCAGTGCCGGACCCGAAACTGTGACGGTCACGCCGGCCAGCGGCTTTCCGTCCACGTCGCTCGTGATCACGCCTTTCAGTTGGCCGTTTTGAAGCTGGGCTTGCGCGATGTGCGGTTTGCACACAAGACCGATTGCAGCCCCCGTCACGAAACGAGACATTTGGCAAGAAAAAACGCCACCGGAAAACAACGCATGCAGGCACCGTCTGTTCATGGATTCGGGTTCTCCCTAAAGACCAAGCGTTCCACTGGGTCGCGCCGAGAACATTCCATCTCGCATTGACCCAAACGGGAACCGACGGTATCACGCGCGTCTCGCAAAGAAGAAGGGGGTGCTTGCAAGTTGGTCGCAGACCGTGGCTATCTCAAAGAGATGAAAAACAAAACGACACCCAGTCACGGGGTTTGGTGTGTGGCGGCCTTGGGTCTTCTCTGTTCGGCCCACATCAGTCGAGCAGAGGAACCAAGTTTTCTGAAAGAGAATGTGGGTCTGCGTGTGCCGGGCCCTCTGTCGCAACGGGTCGCTTCGTATCGGATGCAAGTCCGGCTCGACGAGAAAACGCACGAAGTTTCTGGGAAGAGCACGTTGTTTTGGCGCAACAACGAGCGCAAAGAAGCCACAGAACTTTTTTTCAATCTGTACCAAAACGCCTTCAAGAACCGAGCAACCACGTTCGTGCGCGAAGCCGGGACGCAGTTGCGCGGCGATGAAATGCCGGAACATGGGTATGGAGCGACGGACGTGTCGTCGCTGAAAATCGGCGGCGTCGAGATGGTGGGGAAGGCCGTCGTCGTCGATTCGCTGCTGTCACTCAAACTGGACACGCCGATTCCGGCGGGTGCCACCGTCGAGATCGAATTTGTCTTCGCGACCAAACTTCCGAAGGTGTTTGCTCGGTCAGGCTATGCCGGAGACTTTCACGCCGTTGGACAGTGGTTTCCCAAAATTGCGGTTTTTGAATGTGACAAAGACGCTGTGAAGTGTGGTTTTCGGGCGCACCAGTACCACGGGCACACCGAGTTTTTTTCGGAACACGGCAATTACGATGTGACGGTTGATGTGCCAGCGCGTTTTGTCGTCGGAGCAACCGGCGTGCAAGTCGGCGAGCAGAGCGACGGGACACGAAAAACAATCACGTTTCGCGCCGACGACGTGCGGGATTTTGCTTGGTTTGCTGACCCTCGGTTTGTTGAAACCAAAGCAACGGTTTCTGATTCCATCGGAGAAGTCACGGTTCGGTTGCTGAATCAGCCCGGCTTGGCGTCGCAAACGTCCAGGCACATCGAGAGCGTCCGCGCGGCGATTCTCGAGGGAGAACAACGCTATTTTCCGTATCCGTACAAGCAAGTCACCGTGATCATGCCGCCTCACGACGCAGGCGGGGCGGGAGGAATGGAATACCCGCAGCTCATCACAAGCTGGCTCACTCCGTTTCCGAAAGGAATGCACTGGCTAGAAGCCACCGACGCCCACGAATTTGGCCATCAATGGATTCCACTGATGATTGGTTCAGACGAAGTGGAAGACGCCTGGCTCGACGAGGGGCTGACTCAGACTTTCACCGCTTGGGCCGTCGATCGGATGTATCCGTCAGGTTGCACCACCCTCGAATGGGGCGGTTTCTGCATCGGCGATCGCGATCTGGATTTTCTTGCGACCCGAGGCGTCGTTCGACGAATGCCGCTCGCTTCCATGAGTCGAAAGCTCGACGGACGGACGTATTCGTCCATGACGTATGGCTACACGTCGCTCATGATGCGCAGTTTGGAAAACCATCTTGGCGACGAAAAAATGCACAAAGCGATGCGTACCTTCGCCCAAAAATACCGATTTCAAAAGCCGCGTCCGACGGATTTCATGAACGCGATAAGCGAGGGTGCAGGCGAGGACCTGACGTGGTTTTGGCAGCAAGCGGTGTACAGCACCCGCGTCGCTGATTATGAAGTGGCCGAGATCCAGAACCAAAAGCACGAGTTGGCCTACGGTTTGTGGGATTGCCCGCCCAAACCTGCGGTGCTGCCCGGCCACACGACGGAAGCCGAGCGCGAACCTTGGCTGCGCGACATTCAAGAAGCCAATCAAGCCGCGTGCGTCGGAAAGCCGGCGGGCAGACATGAACTTGCCCAGCCCGAGAAAACAGCAAAAAAAACCGACGCTGAGCTGGCCAAAGAGTACAAGAACTGGGACAGCGTGGTTTTTTTGCGACGGCGCGGTGAGTTTTTGTATCCGGTGGACGTGACGGTGAAGTTTGGGGACGGTTCGCAAGAGAAGCACACATGGACCTACGCCGAGCAAGTGGCTCACCCCGAGGAACGGTTGAAAATCCTGTATTTTTACCGTCGAGCGCCCGTCAAACAGGCCGAGATTGATCCAGAGTTCAAGCTGGCTCTCGACGAGAAGCGTTTGAACAACGGACTTTTGACCAAACCCAACCTGCGTCCTGTCAATCGACTTGCGCTGACCTTTCAGGGCTTTTTTCAAACGCTTCTAGATCTGCTGACGTTGTAAAAGTCGAGGAACCTGATGATGCAGACGACATCCAATTTTCCGTCGGAAACGGGTTCTTCAAGAGCCGGTTTTTTTGACATCTTACGTACGAGCTTTGGCCGACTTTGTGCGTCGCCTTGGCTGGTGTTGGGCCTGTGGTTCTTGTCTTTGAGCACAACTTTTTTTGCGCTATTGCCAGCCCGCGTGGTGTTGCGCGACGTTTTGTCGCTCCGGCCTCTTGCTGAACGGATCGCCCGAGGCCGCTACGATGTCGGTTTCGTGGAAATCATCGCCGACAACACCTCTGCTTGGAGAGCCGCAATGACCGTCGCGATCGTCGTTGGCGTCGCGTTTCTTGTGCTCCACGCGATGCTGTCCGGCGCGGTTCTGTCTCGGCTGAGATCCAAAGACGCGCCACGACATGCACCGACGGGAACCTTCCTGGTGAGGGCCGCAGAAACGGCAGTCCCGATGGTGAAACTGGACTTGATGTTTGCGCTTTTGGTCCGCGTGCCGCTCGTGTTGCTCGCCAGCATCGCGGCGGGTTTCGCGCTCGGTTGGAAAGCGGTTACCGGGCTTCCATGGGACTCTGTTGTCGCACGTTTGCTGACTGTGGCGGTGTGTGTGGGTTTCGCTTGGAGTGTTGCCAGCGTGTGGCTGAATCTGGCTCGATTGCAAAAACTCGACGACGAGAGACTTTCTACGTGGAAATCAATTTGCGCTGGTTTCTACGCGCTTGCCCAGCGACCCGCGTGGCTTTTTGGGATGGCCCTCGCGATTTGTTCCCTCACGGTCCACGCCGCCATGTGGTGGTTCGGAAGAGGAATCACCGCCAGGCTCGACGCGAAAATGCTGGTTTTGGCAGCGTTTTTGGTTCGCCAAGGGATTTCGCTTCTGCGGACAGCTTTTTCGTTGTGGATGATGGCCGCGACTTGCGCGCTCCACGAACGAAATCAGGCCGCGCAGCCCCAATGAACCGATGTGCTTTGCTTTCGAGCAGGCTGCTATAATCGGCGCAGCTTATGTTTCCGACGCAGCCAGTCAGACGAAAAACAGCCCGCTCCGCCCTGCTTGGCGTGGTGGCCTTAGCGGTCTTTCTGCTGGCTTGGTTCTCGTCTGTGGCCAGCGCGTTTGCACAGGACGTTTCGCCGAATGCGACGATTTCTGAGCGTTCGGCCTCTTCTGCTGCAACCCCTGCCAAAACAGAAATTTCTATCGAGGATGCGAGCGTAACAAGGTCGGCTCCCGTGTCTGCCGACGCGAATTCCGTCGAAGAATTGGATCGTCGCACTCGCGAACTGAGAGACCAGGTTTTTCGCAGCAAAGCGCGGTTGACGTTGCTGACGGAAAAACTTCTCGGTTCCGCGCAAGGCGGTGCGCGACTCGTCGTCGTGCAGTCTGACCAAATGGGTCGGCTTTTTCAGTGGGTCAAGGTCAGTTATCAGCTCGACGGTCGCGAAGTGTTTGTGCGCAACCTGGATGTAGGACGCATCGCTCCGTCGAAGGAACAAACCATTTATGACGGAAATGTTCGCCCCGGAGACCACACCCTCGCTGTAGTTGCCGTGTATCGCGGCGACGGGAACAAAGTGTTTTCGTACTACGACAAGTACACGTTCACGGCCAAGGCTGCGCACCGCTTTTCGGCAACAGACGGCCAAACGACGCGGGTCAATGTCGTCTGCCGCGAAAAAGGAAACCCGCTTCTTACGCGCGTCGAAGACCGTCCGAGTTTTGATTTCCGCGTCGAGAGCACGAAAAAGGCCAACTGACGTGCAGCGCCCGCCTTGCATACCGTCCTTCCGCCTGCCGCGTTTTTTTTCGCGGCGTTTTCTGACGTGGGGCTTTTTGGGAATGCTCGGTTTTTTGGCACCGCAGGTCAGTTCTCGTCGAGGAACCGCCACCGAACAGGCTGCGATCCCGCTTTCGCAGGCACTCGACCAGTTGGAAGCGGCGTTGCAATCGCTCGAAGGAAGCCTTCCGACGGGAAACGAGTCTTCCGCAAAGGCGAAGCGGAGCTTTTCAGCGACCGAACCGCAGACGCCGAGGCAGCTTTTTTTGAGCGCGCAGGAACTTCTAAAACGAAAACTCTATGCTGCCGCCGGAACGCTCGTCGCTGAGGCGATGGCCCGTTCCCCAGAAATTGAAAACGATCCTGAGGCCATGTTCTTGCTCGGAGATGCGCTCTCGGAACAGGGCGACCTGCGTGGAGCAAAACGGGTTTTGGGTCGGCTCGTCGAAAAACACCCGCAAGATGCGCGTACGCTTGTCCGCATTTTGGCGCTGTCCGTGCAGCTTCCCACCGACGAAGACGAGAAAACTTGGCTCGCAAAGTTGGACGCCATTCCGCCTCAACTTCGCCCCGAGAGTGCTGCGTATGCCGCCGGAAAGCTGCTTTTTGTCCGAAAAGACGCTGTTTCGGCTCAAAAATGGCTGGCCTCCGTCGGTGAGACGAGCCCGTATTTTTACCGAGCGCAGTACATTTTGGGTGCGTTGCAAGTGCAAATGGAAAAGCTCGACGCAGCCTTGACGGTGTTCAAAGCGTTGACCGAGCGTCCTTTGGCTCGTCGAGATGATGACCTGCGCGTCGTCGAGCTTGCGCACATGGCCGTCGGTCGCATCTACCACGAACGCGCCGACAGCAAACGCGCGTACGAGGCGTATCTGCACATCTCTCAGAAAAGCAATTTGTTCAAAGACGCGATTTATGAAGCGTCGTGGGCTGCCCTTCGAGCCGACGACACCGAGCGCGCCGAACAATCGCTGAAGTTGCTGCTGCTGGCTTATCGAGATGAGCCGCAAACGGTCCTTCCCGTCGCTGAGGCGCGTTTGTTGCTTGGCGATTTGCTCTTGCGACGGGGAGAACCCGACCTTGCGCACGAACACTTCGCGACGGCACACGCGGATTTGAAGCCGCTCGTCGAGAAAATCCAGCTCGATTTGGCCAATGCACCGGTTTTTGTCAATCGGCTGCGCGAGCAACTCGGTTCACACAAAGGCCCGCTTTCGTTGTCGAGTTTGGTGCCGCAATCCCTTTTGTACTCGCTGCGCACCGACGAGGTATTGACCGACCTTCTGGCCATGGACCGCGAGTTTTACACCACGGCCTCGTCGATTGCAGAGCAGGAAGTGCTTCTTCAAAACATGGAGAAGCAGCAAAAAGCCAACATTCCCGATGGAGCCACTGCAAATCTTGTCGAGCCGCGCAATCGTTCACTGGCGCTTTATCGATATTTGATTGCCCTGCACCGTGCTGGGGCCGAGCGACTGGACACGTTGGTCCAAAACCAGGCCACTCCCGACGAAAAACAACAGCTTGAGGGGTTCGCTCAGAAAAGGGCGCAAGTCGCCAAGGGCGTTTCCGAACCGACAGGTGGAAACGATGCTCTCGACGGAACGAGCAGCGCGCGGCGGCTACATGTCGGTCTTTTGGAGGAAGAACAAACCCTCTATTTGCACTTGTTGCTTCGATTGGGTGTGCCGCAACGAACACAAGCCGATGAAGTTCTGGCTGCGCTTGGCCGGATGGCTTCCGTCGAGAAACGCTTGCTCGATACCATCGGAAAACTCGATCGCTTGTTGGACATGCGCGTCGGAAACATGCAAACCCTGTTTCAAGCCGAGCGGGAACAGGTCGAGAAACAGAAAGCGGCGCTGAACAAGCTTCAAACCGAAACCGCGCAAATCGCAGGGCAAGCCGCGTTTTTGCGTTTTTCTCAGACGGCAGAGGCGTTCAAAGAACTGTGGATTCACTCTCAGGCTGGCCTGGCCGAGGTCGCGTGGGCTCGCAGGCAAAAATCAAACGATGAGCTGGCGCAAATCCAAGCCGACCAAACGCGAGAATTGCGGATTCTCGACGAGGAATTTGCGGCTCCCGCTGGCGTGACCAAGGTCCCAAAGACCGGAGAACCGGCGTCAAAACTGGCTGACATTTCCATACCCGGCGATTTTCCGATGGAATTTGCGGGAGATTTTCGTCGCTATCACGAGGCTGCGCGCAGTTACAAGCGTGCGCTGGATGAACTGGGCCGCGACGGATACAAAACGCGGCGAGCGGAACTCAAACAGGAGTTTGCCGAGCGTTTGAGCAAAGAAGAGGCCAAAGAAAAAGAACTTCGCGGCCTGGCCATCGCGTCGCTTGAGGATTTTCTTCGTCTGTATCCCCAACATCCGCGTTTTTCGCCCGACGCCATGTTTCGACTCGCTGAGCTGCATTTTGAGCGCACAAACGAAGTGTTTATCAGCCAATCAAAAAGCCAAGCTGGCGAGATGGTCGCGCTTCCCGACTACACACCGTCAGTGGATTTGTACCGAAGGCTGCTGCGCGATTTTCCGTCGTACCGAAACAGCCATTTGGCCGCGTATCTGCTCGGATATTGCTTGGGCGAAATGGACCACGACGAGGAAGCGCGCCAGGCTTTTCTCGGTTTGTTGTGCCAAAACAAGTATTCGCCTGTCGGTCCCGTCGCGCCGCCCGTCGGTCGCAAGAACAAGCCGCCGTACGATGGTTGCGAACCGATGAAAAGCGACGCGAAGATTCTGGCCGAAACGTGGACGAGGCTTGGCGAACACCATTTCGACAGAGGAGAACTCGACGCGGCTATTTATGCTTATGAACAGGCCATTCCATATCGTGATTCGCCCTATTTCGACAAAGCACTTTACAAACTAGCTTGGTCTTTTTATCGCTTAGACCGGTTCTCCGACGCTGTGAAGCGTTTTGACGAGTTGGTTGTACTCGCGGACCAAAAAAAACTCGGCGATCCCGGAAAGAAAGAAGGGTTCGCCCTTCGCAGTGAGTCGGTCCAGTATTTGGCGCTTTCCTTTGCTGAACGCGATTGGAATGGCGATGGCAAAGATGATCCAATTGCGGGCCTTGCGCGCGCCGAGTTGTTCTACAAAGGGCGTGAAGCCGAGCCGCATGTCCGCAGCGTTTTCCAGCGGATGGGCGACGTGCTGTTCGACCGCACCGAGTATGGCCGCGCCGCTGAGGTCTACCGCATGGCGATAGCGACGTGGCCGCTTGCGCCGGAAAATCCTCGTCTGCAAGAGCGCGTTGTCCTTGCGATGGAGAGATTGCGCAACTTTGAACAGGCTTTGCGTGAACGCGAACAACTTGCTCGCACCTATATGGAAGGAAGCGAATGGGCCAAGCAAAACCGCGATAACGATGCAGCGTTGACCGATGGGCTCAAACTTGCGGATCTTGCACTGATGAATGTCGTTTTGCGACGCCATGAGAGTGCGCAAAAACTGCGCGAAGAAGCGCAAGCGAAAAATGATCCTGCATTGAAAAAACTAGCCGTCGAAGAATATCGCCAAGCGGCAAATTCTTATGATACCTATTTGAAGCAACATCCCAGCAGCAAAGATCGTTACGAATACAGCTACTTTCTCGCGGAGTCTCTCTTTTTCGGCGAGAAATTTCCGGAAGCTGCAGAAGCTTATGAAAAAGTCCGTGATATGGATTCAAAAGGCAAATACGCAGAAGATTCCGCGTATGGAGTCATCAAAGCCCGCGAATTCGTCGTTGCGGATTTTTACAAACAGAGTGGGCAAACGGAACCACCGTTGCCTCAAATGGGAAAAGTAACAACTCCGGTTGTGCAAGTTACGTTGCCCGATGGAGTTGCTAAACTCCAATCTTCCTATGATCGATTTGTGTTGTTGTTTCCAGTTTCTCCGAAAATTCCTTTGTTTTCATATAAGGCAGCGGAAATTGATTTGCGCTACCTGCGTTTTGAGCAGATGCGAGTGAGAATGTCCGACCTTGTAAGCAGGTTTTGCAAGGACGAACGCGCGGTGGACGCGGGAAATGCCATTTTGGTTTCGTATAACATCGAAGGCAATTTGGAAAAATTGGAGGAATGGACTTCTCGACTCAAAGAACGAAATTGCGGCGGGACTTCGCAAATTGCAAAATCGCAGCAAGGATCGATTCAAAAACTCTCGCAGCAAGTTCGTTTCAAGAAGGCCGAGCAGTATCTTTCCCAAAAACGCTATGCTGATGCAGCGGCGTTGTTTATCGAGGTTGTCGCGCAAGATCCTCACGGTACCGACGCTGACAAAGCTCTTTTCAACGCGGCAGTTGCACAAGAAAGCGACCGACGGTACGGCGCAGCAACAGAAACGTATGAACGCATCGTCCGAGAATATCCACAAAGCAAACTTGTCGATGAATCTCTGTTTCGTTCTGCCGTGAATCATCAACGGTTTTTTGATTTTGACAAGGCCGTCACAGCATATCAGCAATTGGGTACTGAGCAACGCTTCAAAACATCGCCACATCGTCATGATGCGCTATACAATGCCGCGTTGATTGGCGAAAACGATCAGCGGTATGCGCTGGCGGCGGATTTGTGGAAGCAATACGCGCAAAACGAAAAAGCTACGCCAGAGGAAGCAACGACCGCATATTTCCGCGCGGCGCTTGCGATCGAAAAACTTGGGCCTGCATCTCGCGCGGAGCAGGAATTTGCGCAGTTTCTTGCCCGGGTTGGGCAAAAGGCTGGCTTTTTGCACCAAATCGTCGAGGCACATGTCCGACTTGCTCGCGCACAACAAAAACTCGGCAATCCATTTGACGCAACGGAAAACCTCAGGCGAGCCGCTCAGATCGGCCAAAAGTTAACGCCTGGTTCCGATGCTGCGGAATACGCCGCAGAAGCCGCCTTTGCGTTGGCTGAACAAAAACTGCAAGAGGTTGAACGGCAAAAAGTCGGCGGTAGCGGCAAAGAGTTGGAAGCATCGATCATCGCCTTCAATAAGAAAGTGCAAGAAGCCGTTTCGGTATACGATAAAGTTCTTTCATACAAACGCGCGAACCACACGTTGGCTGCGTATTTCAGAATGGGTTATGTGTTTGAGCTGTATGCGAAGGCAATGCTCGCTGCGCCTTGCCCGCCAGAAGTCCGTCGGCTCGGGACCGAAGCCTGCGATTTGTACAAAAACAAAATCGAAGAAAACGTCTCGGGTATCGAAGAAAAGGCCAGCCAAAGATATGCAGTTACTTTGGAACAGGCAGCCAAACTCGGTGTTGCAAATCAGTGGACGAAACTGGCAAGACAACGAGCAAATGCGTACAAGCCAGATGTTTTCCCGCTGATCAAAGACGAACATGTTGCAAAACAATTGACCCTTTCGGGCCCAGTTGCAGAAATAGGCAGTGGCGAATTGGCCAAACTTGCCAAGGAAGCTCGCGTTTCTTTGCACGCTGGCCAACATGAAAATGCGATTGTTTTGGCAAAACTCGCACTCAGCAAAGACGATCACCACGTTCCGTCGATGTTGACGCTGGCTACTGCATATTATTTCCAGGGAAAACATGAATTGGCCGCATCAGTAGTTGGCATTGCCCAGGCGCAAGACCAGAACAATGCAGAAGCGTTTTTGCTGCTTGGTTATTTGGCTTTGGCAAAAGAAGATCGAATTGCGGCAACTGCGGCGATCAAGAAAGCGACAGAGCTAGATCCTGGATTTGGATTGGCTTGGCACAATTTGTCGGCGATGTATCTGTTGGCAAAGAACCATGAACGAGCTTTGTTCGCGTGCGAACGCTCGACGGTTCTTTTGCCTGGCTTGGCAGGCACCAAGCTAAATTATGGATCTGCTTTGCGTGGCATGAAACGCTATGCAGAAGCAGAAACGGCCTACAAGCAAGTGTTGTCGGACGAACCGCAAAACCAAGATGCACTATTTAATCTTGGAATTTTGTATTTGGATGCACCATCTATGCCAGGATTTGATGCAATCAGTCAAAAGATGGTAGCGATTCGTTATTTGGAGAGCTATCTGGATACGGCGGGTGCGCGAAGCTCGAAAGACGAGGCTGCGGAAGCGTATATCAAGGAAGCTCGTGCGGCGCTGGAACGAGAGCAGCGACGGCAAAAGAAGAAGACACCTTCGACGGCAGGAGGCGCGCGATGATTTCAACAAAATCGCTTATCGCGGTCAGCGTTGCGCTCGTTTGGGGTTCGGTCGCATCGGCAGAAGAGCCTGTTGTGGAGCGACCCTCAAACAGTTCCGAGGCTGCGCCGAGTGAAAAGTCGGCCACCGACAAAGCAAACCCGGAAAAAGCGAACCCGGAAAAAGCGAGCCCGGAAAAGGCGGACTCTGTGGCAAAAGAGGGGACGGCAAAAGCAGAAGGAAACGCGGCCCCGACGGACGGAATAGCTCCCAAAAGCGAAGCCGCGAACAAAGAGACCACCGAGGCTTCTTCCGTGAAAGTTGAGCGCACAGCGACGGGAGCAAAGTTGTTCCGCATCACCGAAGGGCTTGTGGTGGAAGGCCAAATGCAAAAACCAGCAGCGTTTTACGTGCTGCGTCGCGCGGCAATTCGGTATGACTACGCCGGGCTCAGCAAGAGTTTTTTGCCAAAAATTGGCGCTGCGGTGAAGGCACCGCCATTTTAGGGTTTCGACGATGACCTCAGCTTTTAACGACCGAACCGAGGACGAACCGAGCAGCGGCGAGGAGCTTTCAAAAGCCCTGCGGGTGGGGATTTTTCTTGCGGGCAAACCGCTGGAAGAGCGTTTGTTCCGCACGCCTCGGGAGGTCAGCGTCGGCAAAAAGAGCGATTGCACGATCATTGTTCCGCCCGTCGAGGAATTGGGGTCGAGCGCAACGCTGTTTTTGTCTGGGGAAAAAGGTTGGGAGCTGCAATTCGCGGAGCACCACAAAGGCCGGGTCGCTCTTTGGGATCACTTGGTCGGTTTGCAACAGCTCATCGACGACGGAGACGCGATTCGACACAAGCAGGTCTATCGCCTGCCGCTTTCTTCGTCGGCAAAAGGGGAATTGCGTTTTGGCGATTTGAAGCTGCTGTTTCAGCTTGTGGATGCCCCGCCCATCGCACCGCGTCCGCAACTTCCTTTGTCGCTGCGGCCTCAACTCTTGACGACCCTCGACAAACGACTGGCCCAGGTCGCGCTGGGTTCATTTTTGGCGCACTTTTCGTTTGTTGTGTATTTGCGAGCGATGGAGCGGCCCAAACCGTCGAGCATCGAAGAAATTCCCGAGCGTTTCGTGAAGATGCTGGCCCCCAAAAAAGCCGAGCCGCCGAAACCGCAGGTCACAGCCAAGCCGGAGGCGAAAAAGCCGGACGAGAAAAAGCCAGACGACAAGAAGAAAGTCGAAACGGCGGCAAACGAGAAGGCGGCGACGCAGCCGAAAAAGGAAGAAGATCCGGCGGTGGCAGCGGCTCGGGCGGCAGAACAACGCGCCAAAATGGAACAACAGCTTTCGTCGATGGGTGTGCTCAAGATGCTGACGGCGAAAGGGCCCGACGGCGCGCTGGCGGATGCGCTGAAAGAGGGTTCTGGCGACGGCGATCCAGACAAAGTGTTCCGCGAGGTGGGCGGCGTGGGTCCCGTGACGGGACAGACGGGTTTGGGTTCCGTGCGCGGTGGCGACGGCACAGGGCAAAGCCAGAGCATTGGTGCGATCACGACGAGCGGTCCTCGGGAAGGCGTTTCGACGGGGGAGAAAACGGAAAAAAAGGTGCGTGCGGTGGTTCAGGACAGCGCACCGCAGGATTTGGACCCGGGCGATCTCGATCCGGGGCAAGTGGCCGCCAAGATTCGCCAGTATCGGGGAGCGATGGTGGCTTGCTATGAAGCTGCGCTGAAACGAAATGCGTCGCTGGCGGGGAAAATTACGCTGCGCTTTTCGGTGAATCAGGCGGGAAAAGTCAGTCACGTCGAAATCGAAGTCGATACGGTGCATGACGACGACTTCGCGAAGTGCATCGTCGAGCGAGCCCAATCGTGGCGTTTTCCGGCCCCGAAGGGCGGCGGCGAGGTGCAGTTTGCCTATCCGTTTATCTTCCAATCCTCGAAGTAGCATTTTCGAGGTGGATGTCCCGACGCGGTTTTGGCCGCGCGTTATTTCGGTGGCGTCGGCGGCGGTGATGCCCCAGCCGGCGCTGTTGCGGGCGGAGTCGTCGCTCCGACGGCATCGAACTGGATTCCGAGGAGCGAAAGTTCGACGCCTGAAAAGAAGAAACCGGCTTCGCGTCGCACGTTTTCGGGGGAGTCGCTCCCGTGGACGGCGTTCTGTCCGACATCGGTTCCAAATTTCGCGCGCAGTGTGCCCGGCGCTGCCTTTCTCGAGTCAGTCGCCCCCATCAGATCGCGATACCGCTTGATCGCGTTGTCGCCTTCCAACACCAGCGCCAAGATCGGGCCCGAGGACATGAAGTCCGTCAGCGATTCAAAAAACTTTTTTCCAGCGTGGACTGCGTAAAACGTCTTGGCGTGGTCCTTGGTAAGCCGGGTCATGCGCAACGCCACTGGCTTGAGTCCCGACGAAGCCATGTCCTGGATAATGTGCCACGAATGGCCTTTGCTCACGGCATCGGGCTTGACCATCGCAAGGGTGTACTCGAGAGCCATCTTGGAAACTCCTTTTCAGGCAGGCAAGCCGATCATTCCGGCTGCATGGTGCGTCGATTTTGAAGCAGCTTGCAGCGGATGAAAAGACTCGGCGGACTACCAAAGCCAACCGGCACCAGGAAGAACCGTAGGGACAAGGCTCCCTCTTTGGGTGGGTCCATGCAGGTCCATGCAGGTCCATGCAGGTCCATGTTCGCTCGCTGGTCCCAGAAAGGAACCACCACGGTCTCAAAAATGCACGTGACCATTGACGCAAAGACAAGCCAAATGCGACGGTTAAAGATTGGGACTCAAGGTTGAGCTGAGCATGGGGACTGTAGGCGAGACAAAGGTCAGTACGTTTGCGCATTGGACGCCGCCCAAGTCGTTCGATGAATACCGGCTGCTTTGGCCGCTCGGTCGAGGAGGAATGGGCGCGGTCTACCTGGGTCACGACACGCTTTTGGATCGCGCCGTCGCCATCAAGTTCATTTCGGCCTTCAATCCTGACCTGATGTCGCGCGAGCAATTCCTGACCGAGGCCCGCGCCGCAGCCCGCATCCAACATCCCAACGTCGTGACGGTGTACCGCGTCGGCGAAATCGAGGGCCGTCCGTACATCATCCAGGAGTATTTGCGCGGGCAAAGCCTCGAGCGGACCACCAAACCGCTGCCTTGGCAACAGGTGCTCGACATGGCCATCGGCCTGACCCGAGGTCTGTCCGCTGCCCACCGTCGGGGAGTCCTCCACCGCGATCTCAAACCGGGAAATGTGATGTTGCCGACGGACGGAGGCGTGAAACTTCTGGATTTCGGTCTTGCGAAGTTGACGGATGCAAACCGGTCGCAGGCGATCAGTTTGGACGAAATCGCCGAGGCCGAATTGAAGATGTCGCAGGACGAACGGGCCCCGACTGATTCGGTGGATTTGCTCGCCGCCACCGTGGGGCCTCACGGCGAGGCACGTCCTGCTCTTGTGGCCGCACAGGCACAAAAAGTCGAACAGGAAGCCCGCGACGCACAGCTTTCCGTGTCGCGAGAGGTGACGCCGGTTGCGCGCGGAAAAAATCGCGTTTCCACCGACGCCAGTGGTTTGCCCGCCCAAGAATCACCGGATTCAAGCAAAGACAAAATATCCGCGCAAAATCGCCTTGCGATCGCCTTTGGCCAAGAGGTGCGCGAGGCCTCTGCGCACAGCGACGACGTGTGGCGGGCCGATCCCGTCGAGCGATCGAGCACCATCAAAGGCACACCGCTGTACATGGCCCCCGAAGTATTCGAGGGAGAACCCGCAACGCGCCAGTCCGATCTCTATTCCCTGGCGGCTGTGTTGTACGAGGCCTGTTATGGCAAGCCGCCGCACTACAACACGTCGCTATTGGAGCTGCACCGCATGGTCACGACGACGGACTCCCCGTCCCTGTCGTCTGTTGCGCCCAATGTGGACCCTCGGTTTGCGTCCGTGATTGACAAGTGTCTGCTGCGCGATCCGTCAAAAAGGTACGTGTCCGCCGACGACCTACGAGACGCGCTCGAACACCTGGCCCCTTCGACGCAAAGCCCCTCCGTTCCAGAAGGGAATCCCTATCGCGGCCTTTTGCCATTTGAGCCGCAACACCGCGCCCTCTTTTTCGGTCGCCAATCCGAAATCGGGACCCTCATCGATCGCTTGCGCACCGAGTCTTTCGTCCTCGTTGCCGCCGATTCTGGCGTCGGAAAATCCTCGATCTGTCGAGCCGGTGTGTTGCCCGCCGTCAAAGAAGGTGCGCTGTCTGACCACCTCCAGTACAACATCGCGACGTTTATGCCGGGCCGACAACCCCTGCGCGCGTTGTGCGAAGCCATCGCACTGGCCTTGGGCCGCGACGAACAGCCTCTCATCGCCGCCATCAAGACGGACCCGTCGTCGTTTCCGCGCGTGCTCCGCAACATGCTGCCGCCCAAAACCAGCCTCCTCCTCTTCATCGATCAAATGGAGGAACTCGTCACCGTTTCGAGCGCCTACGAAACCCAGCTCGTTGGTGAAGCCCTCAGCGCGCTTTCCCAAAAAGCCGGACAGTTGCGTATTTTGGCCACCGTCCGCGCCGATTTTGTCTCGCGCATCGCAACCGTTCCCGGTATCGGCGACGACATCAACCGCGGCTTGTTTCTGTTGCGGCCCATGGGCAAAGACAAGCTCAAAGAGGCCGTCACTGGTCCTGCGCAGTTAAAAGGTGTGATGTTTGAAAACGACGAGATGGTCGATGCCCTCGTCGATTCCACTGCCGAGAGTGATTCCGGTTTGCCCCTTTTGCAATTTGCGCTCGCCGAGTTGTGGGATGTCCGCCAGGGCAACCGCATCACCGCCAAAGCCCTCGAATCCATCGGCGGTGTCATGGGTGCGCTCGCTCGGCACGCCGATCATTTGATGGGTTCTCTTCCCCAAGAACGCCGAGGCCTCGCTCGTCGCCAGCTCATGTCCCTCGTCACCATCGACGGAACCCGCGCCCGTCGCACCATCGACGAGCTTACGTTCGGGGACCCCAACGCCAAAAACGTCCTCGAAATGCTCGTCCGAGGCCGTCTCTTGGTCGCACGCGAAACCCCCGAGGGCAGCGCGTACGAAGTTGCCCACGAAGCCCTCATCAAGGGTTGGGGCACGCTGAAACGGTGGCTCGACGAGAACGCTGAACGCCGCGCCGTAAAACACCGTTTGGAACAAGCCACACAAGAGTGGAATCGTTTGCACAAAAGCAAAGATGCACTCTGGTCTGCCAAGCAAATGGTCGAGCTGGCATTGCTTGAACCGGAAGATTATTCTCCAAAAGAAATCGAATTTGTCGAAGCCTCGCGATCCGCCCAAAAACGCGCCCGTCGTTTGCGCCAAGTTGCCCTTTTGATGATTCCCGTTCTGCTTGTATGTGGATATGTTGGCGTTCAAATCACAGCACGGCGAAAACTAGACCGTCAAATCGCCGATCTCGTCGCACAATCGAACGCAGCCCTTCAAATCGCAGAACGGCTTGATATTGAAACCAATCGACTGCGAACAGCGTCTTTTGAACAATTCGATCACAAAAACAAAGAGGAAGGTGAAAAGCACTGGGCGCAAGCGAGAAAACTGGCTCAACAGGCCGACAAGTCTTACAATCGATCCGCACAAATTCTTGAATCTGCTTTGAACCTAGATATTCACCGTGTTGATGTCAGTGAACAACTAGCTCTTTCTCTATACCGCCGCGCACTCAATGCAGAACGCGATCGACAAAAAGACAAACGAGATGAACTCATTGAAAGAATGTCGCGGTACGACAAGAGTGGAAAATTGCAGGCGTTGTGGAATGCACCCGCAAAATTGTCAATTTCAACAACGCCGCAGAGTGCCATGGTTCAAATACAACAATATGTAGACGAGGAAAACGGGAGAAAGTCCCTGACTACACCGAAAGAGCTTGGAATGACACCGTTTTCGGACGAGTCCATTCCCGCAGGTTCATATCTAATCACCATCATTGCTGCTGATCGAGTCGATGTAAGATACCCCATTTTGCTCGAACGAGGCGAACGATTTTCCATAGACCTTGCTTTGCCCAAACGAGAGGACATCCCCAAGGGTTTTGTCTTTGTTCCCAAAGGTCGTTTCTTGTTCGGCTATGGCCAAGATGAAACCCTGCGAAAGAATTTTTTTGGAACGGCTCCCGTTCATCGGGTCACGCTTGAACCTTACTTGATTGCGCAAAATGAAACGACGTTCGGTGAATGGATCGAATATCTCAATGCACTGCCTCCCGCCGATCGAAAAAAGAGAACACCAAGCGTCGCAAGAGGCGGTGGATTGGGTGGTTCGTTAGAACTTAAACAGATTGGCAAAGACATCTGGAAACTTCAGATTCAGCCACAAACTGTTACCTATTCTGCGGCACAAGGCGAGTACATTACATTTACAACCCGTCAGATCCGAAAGACGCAAGATTGGTTGAAATTTCCCATCGCTGGAATTTCCTATGAAGACGTAATGTCTTACATAGATTGGCTTGGAAAAACGAATAAGCTCAAAGGAGCACGATTATGCACAGAACACGAATGGGAACGAGCCGCAAAAGGTGCTGATGAGCGTGAGTATCCACACGGCAATATCTTGAATCCAGAGGATGCTTCATACGATGAAACGTATCAGAAAGTTCCGACGAGCATGGGGCCAGATGAAATAGGCTCGCATCCGTTGTCGAATAGCCCATTCGGGGTGGCTGATATGGTGGGTAGTACTTGGGATATTATGATCTCATCGATTGCCCCAGATGAAATTGCGATTCGGGGTGGAAGCAACTTCTTCGACGCCATCACGGCACGAACCAGTAACCGAAATGCGGTCGAACCAGCGTTTCGCAGCAATGACCTGGGTATCCGCATTTGCCTTCCTTGGCCAATCAAGTAGTCTCTTGCACCACATTCATCGATCTGTGCAACAATTCATGCATGTTAAGATCCTGTACCGTTTGGTTCAATGCCTGGGCGTCGCACCAAACAAACGGATACATCGGATGGCACCTGGCGTGCTTTCTCCAAAGTCGGAGGAAGAAATCTCATGCAGAAATTTACCGTGACAAACCTGTCTCTTTGTCTGACTTTTGCACTTGGATGCGGACAAGCCACCCACGTTCTGACCGACGAAGAACTTGCTGCGCAATGGCAAAGCAGTACAGTCGATAATGGGACACAACTCAACGGCGTGCGAATGAACGGCGTGCGGATGAACGGCGTACGGATGAATGGCGTGCGGATGAACGGCGTGCGGATGAACGGCGTGCGGATGAACGGCGTGCGGATGAATGGCGTTCAGATCAGCGGAACAAACATCACCGGCACACGAGAAGATACGCAAATTACGGTTTCTGCTCTCGACTTGAACAACGCAGATATGGATGCAGAAGACGAAACCGGCGAAGTTGTTCCCATCAAAGTCGATACCGTATTCTATAGCGCAAGTGCCGGAAAGAACCTGTACAACCTGAAACACTACAACGAGGAAACTGGCCAGTATGAATGGATTTGCGGAACCGACACCGGCGGAAATCCGATCGCTGCCATTCCAATTCAGAAGTCCTACCTGCTGACCACCGGCAGTGAAGCAGGGGACGCCTCTCGGTTCAGCATGACCTGCGTGAATGCGGCACTCGGAAAGTGCGTGATGTTCGGGTATCAGGTTTATAACCAAAGCTACCAAGAAACTTATAGCGGAACGACAAGAACTCGCGATCTTGGCCTTTCCCATCAATCTTGCCAGCGGCTGGTTCGCGCTGACTATTGTGGAAATGGCGTTCCACACACGGCAAATGGAACGCCCATCGATATCTATGACACGTATGGAATCATGACGCCTGACAATCTGGCGGGCAACACGCTTGAAGCGGATTGGAGACCCGATGGTGCTCACTGCATTCAACACACTCGTTGGCTGAAGGCAGACGCGAGCGTCACAGGGGCTTTGACGGACCTTGAGTACATTCAAGCCACTTGCCCAGAGCGTTTGGCTGCGAACGACTCAAGTTGTGCAAATGATTCGGCTTCTTCGTTCCATCAATCCAATGGATTTTCGTTGACGGATCAGTCACAACGCAACATTCTGCGCAATCAGTCCTACCAACACTAGACCAAATCACCCGGGTTTTCTCCTGAGCCCTGCGGACCACGAAAACCGGTATCTGCTGGTTTTCTGCAAGTCAATAGGACATTTCCGGGGTGGGTAGTTGCGGACAAATCCTCGGTTTCTATCGAGAAACCGAGCGACTGAATTTGATGTGACAATTCGACGACGGTTCTGTAAACCACTTTCGGTCCTATGTTCCAACCGAAACGCACCATCATGCGCTCAAAGAGTCGCGTGATTCCACTGCGTGCGGCGGCGTCTGTTTCGCGAATCCACAAAACACCTTCTGGGCGCAAAGCAGCAAAAACCCTTGCGAGCAATTGGTCTTGTTGTTCTCTGTCGTAATAATGAAGCACATCAATCAATGTGACCGCATCGCAGGAGGGCAACTCGAAAGTGTGGATGTCGGCGCGTTCCAAAGCAATGTGAGGGAACCTTGCTGCCGCCCGTTTTCCAACAGCGATTTTTTCGGCATCCCAATCGATGCCACGCAGGGTTTTGCCCTTTTTGTACATCGAAAGCGCAATTTCCAGCATGCCCAAACCACAGCCCAAATCGATCAGTTCTGCCTGTTGCGGAATACGTTCGCACAATACGCGATAAACTGGATCTAGGCGATATTTGTATCTTGCATAATAGCGGTATCTGGGATGCGCAAAAGCGAACTGTGTGGCGGCCTGTTCGATGGTTTTTCCAAGCAAATCAGGGGTTTGCGTATTGGATGTCGGATTCGCAGAACGTCGTTGGAGAAGCCAGAAAAACACGCCGCCGCCGACTACCGCACCGACCGCAGAACCCAGCAAAATGCCGCCGCGCAACCACGCATAAAAGAAATGGGCGACTGTAGCATGCAAATGCTCACCCGCAAAGTCGGTTCTGGACAAAGCAACAAAGTGTCCAAAACGCAAATACTCGCCAACTTGAACAGAAGCAAAACCAATCAGCGGAATCATCGGTGGAATCGAGACGTTGGCGGCGGCATACATGATCGGCAAATTTAAACGGAGGACGGTGGCAAGCAATGCGCATAGAAAGAATTGGATACCAAATGTAGGAGTAAACCCGACCACAAAGCCCAGCCAAAGCGCGAGCGCGACCCGAACGGGGCTGAGGTGCTGGCTCAAAATCAGGCGCAAAAACCTCCGAGCATGCACACGCAGCGACGCCACGACCTACATCCCTTCCGTTTCGTTGCGCGACGAAAACTCAAGAAACCGCGCATCCACGAGCTTTTCCTGGCCGTCGTCGAAACGAACCTTGGCGCGCGGGTGGGAAGACGCGGCGGAAAACGCAGAAAAATCAACGACGACGCCTCGACCCAGCGTTTTGTGCCACACGCGCTGACCTGTCCGAGGTGCCACGTCTCCGTCGTATTCGACGCGAACTTCCATGGCACCTTCGTCGGAAGCCGGTTCGGCAGAAGTTGCTTGGTCCGAAGATGGCCCGACCGAATCGAACCTCCGATCGCGATCGGAGACTGTGTCAGTGACTTGTGACGGGAAACGGGAGGCGATGTCGGCTTGGTGGAAGGGGGCCTTCGATCTCCGAGTCGAATCGGAGATCAGGCTCGCTGGGGCTTGCGTGGATGCAAAAGACGGTGCCTCAGCGTCTTCCTGCGGAATTTGCTGCATCCAAACCGCTTCGTCTGCGTCGCCGTCGCGCACCGCACGTTTGCGCACATCCGTCTTTTCGGAAACAGCGCCGCGTCGAAAGCCCGAGCGGTCCTCGACCTCGCTCAAAAGCTCACGCGGAATGGCCTTGACAAACCGGCTCATGTCCATGGGCTGCATTTTGGCTCCCCACAGCCACCGCTGATCGGCGCAAGTGAGCACAAGCTGCGTTTTGGCCCGCGTGAAAGCGACATAGGCCAGGCGACGCTCCTCACCGACGCGCTGGTCTTCGTTTTCCCGCAAGGACGGATTGCCCGCGCGCAGCGACGGAAAAAGGCCCTCCTCCAAACCCGTCACGAATACGACGGGAAATTCGAGCCCCTTGGCGACATGCGCGGTCATCAGTTGCACGCCTTTTCCTTTGCGGTTTTCGTCGCCCGTTTGCAGCGACACGCGGGCAAGGTAGTCGCTCAGCTTCAGTTCCGTCGGTGGGTCGGACAGAAACGCCTCGCCGTCGTCGGGTTTGGGTTGCGCCAAAAATGCAGCGACTGTGGCAGCGGCGACGCGCTCTTCCTCTCCAATCGAACCGAGCAGGGCATCCAGGTTTTGCAGCCTCGCTTCGTCCTCGGGCGTCCCGGTGCTGAGCATCAAGCGATAGCCCGTCCGTTCGAGCACTTCTTGCAGCAGCGACGACACGGAAAGCTCCTCGGCCCGCTTTCCAAGTTCTTCGACGAGCGAGACAAATTGCGCCAAGTCCTGCCGTTTCTTTTTTGCGACGAGGCCCTCTTCCGTCGCAGCCCGCCGAATGGTGTTCCAAAACGAAGCCCCGTCGGCGCGGGCCCACGCAAGCAATTTGTCCACGGTCGTCTGGCCGATGTGACGCGACGGCACGTTGATGACCCGACGCAGCGCCAGCTCGTCGTCAGGAGACAAGCACAGCCGCAAGTACGCAACCATGTCCTTGATTTCGGCGCGCTCGAAAAAACGCATTCCTCCGAGGACGGAAAACGGCATTCCGACGGATTGCAGCGCCTCTTCAAAACGCAACGATTGCGCATTCGTCCGGTAGATCACGGCAAAATCCTCGGGAAAAAAGCCGGAATCCGCTTGCATGCGCAGCACTGTTTCGATGACAAAACGGGCTTCGGCGCGGTCGTCGCGTGCCCGGAAAAGCACAATCGGATCGCCACCGTCTCGACGGGTAAACAGCCGTTTTTCGTGTCTGTCACCGTTTTGCGACACGACCGCGTGCGCCGCATCCAAAATCACCTGCGACGATCGGTAATTTTCCTCGAGCTTCACAATCTGTGCGTCGGGCCAATCTCGCAAAAAATCGAGCAACAAACGCACATCCGCGCCACGCCACCCATAAATCGCCTGATCATCGTCGCCCACGACTGCCAAATTTCGCGTCCGACGGGCCAGAATCTTGAGCAGCCTGTATTGAACCCCATTCACATCCTGAAATTCATCGACGAGGACATGCTCAAAACGTCGCGACAGACTGTCTTGCACGCTCGGTTCGTTTTCGGCCAGCACGACGGGCAAGAGCAGCAAATCGCCAAAATCCACCGCGCCAACATGTCGCAACCGTTCCTCGTACCGTCGATACAGCTTCGCGAGCAGGTCCGTGAAGTAGTCGGTCCCGAGAAAATCCTTCGCGAGCAGCCCTTGGTTTTTCGCTCGGTCGATGTGGGCGCGCAACGCACGCGGAGGCACGATGCGCTCGTCGATGTTCTCCTCGCGGAGCACGTCTTTGCACACCTTGAGCTGGTCGTCTTCGTCCAAAATCGGAAAATGCGACGCAAGTCCGATTTTCGGCGCAAGACCCCGCAACAGACGCGCGCCGATCGAGTGAAACGTCCCAATCCATCGCGGCACCGACTTCGCTGCCGAGAAATCGCCGGTGTCCTGATCCGACAAAAGGCCTTCGACGCGATGCCGAAGTTCGTCGGCGGCTTTGTTCGTGAAGGTCACGACCAGGATGTCTTCTGCGGAGATTCCCCGTCGGACAAGTTCCGCCACACGCACCGTGATGACGCGCGTCTTGCCCGAGCCCGCGCCCGCCAGAATCAGGAGCGGCCCGTCTGAGTGACGAACCGCCTGCCACTGCGAAGGATTGAGAAGAGGTCCCGGCATCGTGTCCGCAGATAATGGATCACATCCGCCCCCATCCGCCCCCCAATTCGCCGCGACTCGATTTTTTATGGAAAGTTGGGCCTAGAATCGCGTGTTGCCACCGTCGAGATACAGGTCTTGTGCGGTCAAATTCGGCTGCGAAGCGATATAGACGGCGAGTTGACCCATGTCTTTTGTCGTTTGGGGTCGACCTTGGGGGATAAAAACGGGCACTTTTGATTGGAAAGAATCCTCGACGCTTTGGCCTGGAGTGGCGAGTTGCTCGGCAGCTCGATACCACATCGGTGTCCATACGATACCAGGACACAGCGCATTCACCGTAACCCCTTTTCCTGCAAGTTCCATCGCGAGCGATTTCGCAAATCCAATTCGCGCAAAATTTGTTGCGCAATACGCCGCAAAACCACCTATGCCTTGTTTTCCAGCGATAGATCCAAGGATAATGATGGAGCCCACGAAAGGCGGATGTTCGGCGTCTGTCGGATTCCCAGCACATTCCTTCTCAAATTTTTGTTCAAAGTAGGGGATGATCGCTCGACACAGATACAAATTGGAGCGAACATTTGTGCTAAATAGATCTTCCCATACTTCGTCTTGCAGATCTCGGACTGGGCCAAGTTTGCCTTCGATGCCAGCGTTATTTACAAGAACATCGATACGGCCAAAACGTTCAAGCGTTTGTGAGATGAGCTGTTCGCACGATGTTCTCACTCGAACGTCTGTGGAGGCGTATCCGATCTTGCGCCCTGTCTCCTTCGCGATCTGCTCGCTGGTTTCACGCAGTTCTGTTTCTCGCCGTCCTGCCAGCATCACATCAGCCCCGGCGCGAGCAAATTCCAGCGCGATTCCTTTTCCGATACCGGTCCCCGCGCCTGTGACAATGACAACTTTTCCATCGTGTCGAAACATGAATCCCTCCCAGATTTTGTTAGGTCAGCTCGATCTTAATGCGTTTCATGTGTTTGCACACAACTTTCATACATCGACAAGAGACCTTCTGCCATTCGTATTTTGATGAATAAAGAACGATGCACTCCACATTGTTCATGTGAAGCATGTTCAAGAATTGAATAATTGGAGCTGCCGTCGCAGAACTCATATAGTCAAAGTTTGTAAAATCAATGATGACCTTGTTATTAGACCATGGCCTGCAACGTCCCCTATCGCAATCCATACCGATCCATCTTCCGTTGTTTCAAAATTGTAATAATCTCCGCCGACCTCACTCACGGTAATCATCTTCCCGCACATTCGCAGTCCAGCGACTTGTCCATCTTTTGGCAACACAGCGGTTTGGATTCGACGAGCAAGTTGCACCTCGGCATCTAGACGCGCTTTTTCTTGTTGGAGAACTCCAATGTCTCCAAGCATTTCAGCCATAAAGACCAAGAAGTCCATTACATTTGAAATCGTATTCTCGGAATAAACTGGAACACGCTTTACTGCATCAATATATTTGTTCTCATCGAAGCCATATTTTTTTGATTGCAATCGAAAAATATCAACATCTGGATTTGAGTGAAACAATTGTCGTGTAAATAGATTTGCGACGTGTTCTCCATTGACATAAATTGGTGCAGCAAAGTCGCGAAGCCCGTTTTTACATGTGTATGCACTGTATTTGCATCCGTCTGCAAGATTTGCAGCAAGTGCAGTATCGCTTTCAAGACATTTTGCTCGTGTTTCTGGGTGGGCACGATGAAAATTCATACACAGATCTTGCCATGCGGAAGTGCGTGGCTGCTTGACGAGAGGTGGGTGGGTTTGGCAAGGTGCGCGGCTGGTTGTGTGTGCGACGCACGCAGGGACTTACACAGAAAGGAAGACACGAGAATGCTTGAAACGACGCTGCTGCTTTTGAAACCGGATTGCACGACGAAAAAACTGTCGGGGGAAGTGATCCGGCGGCTGGAGGCGAACGGTTTTTCGGTGCGGGGCTGCAAAATGCTGAGGCTGACCGACTCGCTTTTGCAGGAACACTACGCGCACATCGCGATGAAACCCTTTTTCAAAGATGTCGCGGATTTTATGAAAAGCCGTCCGGTGATCGCGCTGGCGGTGTCCGGTGACAACGTGATCGCGCGGATGCGGGATTTGCTTGGGCCGACGGACAGCAAGGCAGCGGCAATAGGAACGATTCGAGGGGATTTCGGGGAGGACAAAATGCGGAACATGGTTCACGCCTCGGACTCTCAGGAAGCAGCGACGGCGGAATTGGCTCGCTTCTTTCGGGCCGACGAATTGTTTGAACCGTAGCGGGTTTTCGATTCGGAGCGGGGCGCGAGAGGCGAGTTTCACTCGGATGGAAAATGCCGAGACAAGGTGAAATAGGCGAGCGCGCCCAAAAAGAAAAAGCCGGCACACAGAATGAGGGGGAAAAGCCGGTCGGTTCGTTCCTGGACGGCGGTGCCATACACCTCGCGGTGGGCGGCCTGCACGTCGTACAGGTCTGGGCGTGGCGCAACGGCGGCGGAACCTGTGAGTAGGTTGTCTGCTCCACAGTAGTCACAGGTGGTATCTGTGGGCGATGGTGCGGCGTCGTCTGGGCTGGGGACAGACAAAGGCAAAGTGCAGACGCGGCACAACAAGGTCCGATCGCCTGGGGCGGTTGTCCTGGCTGTGACGAGGCCTCGGACGTGAACGGGCTTGCACCACCAAAACAAAAGGGAAGCGAGGGCTTGCAAAATTCCGACGGTGCAAAGCCCAAGCAGAGCAGCGAGCGCAGGTTTTTGGTGTTGAAACGCGAAAAAGTAACCGACGGCGATGCCGACAAATGGACTGGCGTAAGAACTTGCGGCCAAAAACGTGGGTTCAAGAAACACCCGAGGACGCGCCGCCAGGGCCCGTTGCCACAACGGATCGTGGAGTCGTCTGTGGTGGTCTGTCGTCCGGTAGCGATCGCGACGGCGGAGCAAGTCAGCGTCGAGCTGCCTCTTCGTTTTGCAATGCGGACAAGTCGCAGCACGCGAAAAACCGAGCGGCAACGGCGTTTGGCAGGCCGAACACTGCACGACGGGAAAACGGCTCGGATGCGGGCCGAGCGATTTTTGTAGGTGGTCGATCGAACGAAGTGACGGTTGCACACATGACCTGTAGCAAAATCGCAGCGCTTTTTTCGAGACGGTTTCATCAAGAACGCAGCAAAATCGGCGTGCCCGAATGAGTCCGCTTCCAAAAAACAGGCTTTGATGAAAACGCTGCTGATCGTCGATGACGAAGTGTCGAATTTGGAATCCCTCGAGCGGACGTTTGTGCGGTTTGTGCCGCCGCAGCCGGAGTCGGACCCAGGCGGTCAGGAATTGCAAATTCTGACGTGCAGCGACGGAAAAGAGGCGCTGGAGATCCTGCGGAAGCAGCGCATCGACGTGATGCTGACGGACGTGCTGATGCCGGGGATTTCGGGAATGGATTTGCTGAAAGCGGGCAAAAAGCTCTCGCCCGAGACGGAAATCATCCTGATGACAGCGTATGGGACGATCGAGACGGCGGTCGAGGCGATGAAAGACGGGGCGTACGACTTCATCACGAAACCGCTCAAACGGGCCCATGTGCTGCGCGTCGTCGGAAAGGCGCTGGAACGGCAGACGCTTGTGCTGGAAAATCGCTCGCTACGGCAAAAATTGCTGGCGGCAGAGCGTCGGACGATCGTCGGTGCGTCTTTTTCGTTGCGACGGACGCTCGATGTGATCGCGCAGGCGGCCCCGTCTTTGGCGACGGTGCTTTTGCTCGGCGAGTCGGGAACGGGAAAAGAACTGCTGGCGAGGCAGCTTCACGATTTGTCCCCGAGGGCCGGGAGGCCGCTCGTGCCCGTCAACTGTGCTGCGCTTCCCGAAAGCATTTTGGAAGCGGAATTGTTTGGTTACGAAAAGGGAGCGTTTACGGGGGCCGTTTCTCGACGGGATGGGCGCTTTGTGCAGGCAGACGGCGGGACGCTGTTCCTGGATGAAATCGGCGAGATTCCGTTGCACGTTCAGGTGAAGCTTCTGCGCGTGCTGCAAGAGGGCGAAATCGAGCCGCTCGGCGGAAAATTGCGTCGGGTGGACATTCGCCTCGTCGTCGCCACCAATCGGGATTTGCGCAAAATGGTCAGCGAAGGTCGGTTTCGCGAAGACCTTTTTTATCGCCTGCATGTCATCGCCGTGACGGTGCCTCCTCTTCGCGAACGATTGGAAGATGTCCCCCTTTTGGTCGATCATTTTTTGTCTCGTTTTCGAGAGAAAAATCACAAAAACGTGACTGGCATCAGCCGCCCTGCACTGGACCTTTTGGGTCGCTACGCCTATCCGGGAAATGTGCGCGAACTGGAAAATGCGCTGGAACGCGCCGTCGTGTTGTCGAGGCAGCCCGTGATCGATGTCGAAGACCTGCCGCACGAAATTCGATACGCAGAATTGTCCATTCCCCTCGGGCCGAGCGCGACCGGTCTGCCGTGCTTGTCCTTTCCGATGGGAACTTCGCTTGCGGAAATCGAACATACCGTGATTCACGAGACGCTGAAGTACGCCAAGGGGGACAAGAAACTGGCGTCGCAGCTTTTGGGAATCGCCACGCGGACGATCTATCGAAAACTCGATCGCACCGACGATGAGACCGAAGATTCCAACGAAGAATGAAGCCGTCCTGTCCTGCTCTGTGATGTTCTCGCACCATTCGCGCAGGATGGATCGCAAACCATCCAAACACGCGATCAGTCCGGCAGTCGTGTGGGATACAATGACCCAGTGGGGAACGAGAAGCCGGGGGAACACGTCAACGTCAAGTTGGCGAGCCAAGAGACGCTGCAACTCCCAGTGGACAGAGACGATCGCAACATTCCGGTCGAAATTCCGCCTCAGGAGTCCGGCAGCATTCCGTACCTGTTGTCGCGAGACAAGCTTGTCGGGGGCCGATACATCATCGAAAGTTCTCTCGGAGAGGGTGGCATGGGACGGATTTTCAAAGTCCGTCACCGCGACCTAGACAAGCTGTTCGCCCTCAAAATCATTCACGACGATCTGGCCCGGCAGCCGCACATCCGCGATGCCTTCTACCGAGAAGCGCGCATGGCCGCAGCCATGAATCATCCGAACATTGTGGGTGTCGTGGACTTCGGGCTCGACTCCCTACACGGCGCGTTCATCGTCATGGACTATCTGTACGGAGAGACGCTCGCTGAAAGACTCAATCGCGAACGTGTCCTCTCGACCAACGCCGCCTGCGACATCATGCTCCAATGCGCCGAAGGCCTCTCCTACATGCACGGACGAGGGGTGATTCATTGTGACCTCAA
>Ga0268298_10000923_pt1 | contig 36401 bp, 27 predicted proteins | sample WWTPWeurt_MetaG_FD_194462 | JGI IMG/M metagenome (GOLD analysis project Ga0268298, IMG submission 194462) | Activated sludge microbial communities from WWTP in Nijmegen, Gelderland, Netherland - WWTP Weurt | ecosystem: Engineered > WWTP > Aerobic digester > Activated sludge | place...
ACAGCATCCTGGAAAAAACCTACGCCGCAGCAGCCAACCCGGCAGACCCCGAGAGCGTGTTGGCCGTTCTGCCCGAAGCTGCCCGCCAGGTTTTTGAAACTGCGCCTGCCGAACAAGGTTTCCGGCCATCCAGCCTCTGGGAAGTGGAGCAGCAGCAGCTTGAACGCCTGCTCAGCGAGAATATCCAGAAACTGGCCGAGGCTGACGCCGGCCGCGGCTGGCAGCCGGCTGCCTATGAGCTGGCCTTCGGAAGAAGCGGACAAGGCGCTGGGCCACTGCGGATAAGCCTCGAAGATGGCGAAGAAATTCTGCTGCACGGCGTGATCGACCGGGTGGACCGCAGCCCGGCCGGCGAACTGCGCATCATTGACTATAAGACCGGCGGTTCGCATCTGAGCAAACTGGATTTGATCCAGGGCCGCCGATTGCAGCTTCCACTCTATGCCCTTGCGGCCGAAGCCGCATTTGCACCCGCCCCGGTGGCAGAGGGTTTGTACTGGATCCTCAACCAGAGCCAGGCAGCCGGACTGAAATTGAGCGCCTTTGAAGACGATGGGGTAAGTGGGCCTGAAGCCGCCCTGGACATCGTCCGCAGCCATCTCAGCCGGATCGTGCAGGGCATCCGGCAGGCGCAGTTCTCGCCCAAACCACCCAAAGGCGGCTGCGCCGCCTACTGCCCGGCCGCAGCCTGGTGCTGGAGGTATCACGCATGAACACAGCCTCGCAAACACTTCTCAAAAGCCTCGGCCTGACCGACGACCAGTTGAACGCAGCCGCCGAACGCGAGCGCAATGTGATCGTCACCGCCGGCGCCGGCAGCGGCAAGACCCGCACCCTGGTGGCGCGCTACCTGGCCCTGCTGGCCGAAGGCCTGCACCCCCGCCGGGTGACCGCCATCACCTTCACCGAAAAGGCGGCCCGCGAAATGCGCAGCCGGGTGCGCTCTGCCCTCACCCAGCAGATCGCCCAGGCTGCCGATCCTGCCGAGCGCCAGCGCTGGAGCCTGCTCGACGCCCAGATGGATTCGGCCCGGATTGGCACCATCCACAGCCTGTGCGCCGAAATTCTGCGCTCCCACCCGGCCGAAGCCGGGGTTGACCCGCGCTTTAACGTCCTCGAAGACGGTCTGGCAGCCACCCTGCGCGCCCAGGCCGTCAGCGACACCCTGACCTGGCTGGTCTCGGAGCCCGAGCTGAAACCCCTGCTGACCACGATGAGCGCCTACGGCCTCCAAATACTGCTCGCCAGCCTGCTGACCCGCCGGTTGGAAGCCGAAGCCGCCTTTGGCGGCAGCCCCAGCCCGATTGCCCGCCTTCAGACCACCCTGGAAAAGCTGATTGCCAGAGAAGCCTTCACCCATCCCCTGGCCGCCCTGCGCTCCTTGCAATCTGCGGACGGCCTGCTGGCGGATGCTGGCGAAAAACTGGCCGAACAAATAGAACAGATGCTGGTCGAGTGGACGGCCGCCGAACTGGCCCTGGCGGCTGGGCAGGCCTTTCCTGCCGCCCAGCACCTGTTTAACGCCCGCCGCCTGATGGCCGGCGGAGCAGGCAAGAAAACCGGCTCAGCCAAAGGACTGCTGACTGCCCTCAAGCAGACCTATGACGATTACCTGCACCCGTTGTTGGGCGGCAAGGAAGCCAAAGATTCGCTGCCAGACGAAACCGTAGAAACCCTCTTCGCCCAGGCCCTGCCCCTGGTCGGACGGGCTTTTTACCACCTGCTCGAAACCTACCAGGCCGCCCTGCGGCTGCGTCAGGCCCTGGACTTTGACGACCTGGAAGCCGGGGCGGCCCGCCTGCTGGCCCTGCCGGAACTGAGCGCCCACTGGCAGGCCGAGGTGGACGCCGTGCTGGTGGACGAATTTCAGGATACCAACGCCCGCCAGAATGCGATTGTGCTGGCCCTCTGCGGCCAGACCCCCGGGCGGTTGTTCGTGGTTGGCGACCCGCGCCAGTCCATCTACCGCTTCCGCCAGGCGGATGTCACCGTCTTTAAACAAATGACCCAAACGGCCCGCTCCGGCCAGGACCGCACCCTGGCCCTCGACCTGACCTACCGCTCACATGAGCCCCTCCTTACGGCCATGGGCGCTCTGCTGGCCGCAGTCATGGGCGAGCAGGACGACCCCGAGCGGCCCTATTATGTCCCTTACACCGCCCTGAAATCCAATCACAGTGCGGCGCGCTCGGGCATCCTGGCACCACACATTGAGTTTGTGCTGGGCGGCGGCGAAGACGCCGAGACAGCCCGCCCGGAGGCCGCCCGAGCCATGGCCCAGCGCCTGCTCGAACTGCGTCAGGCCGGGCAGGTGCAGCGCTGGGATGACGTGACCCTGCTCTTCCGGGCTTCCAGCGGTTTCCCGGCTTATGAACAGGCCTTTGAAGAGGCCGCCATCCCCTTTGTGACTGTGGCCGGCAAAGGCTTCTATGACCGCCCGGAGATCCGGGATGTGCTCAACCTGCTGCGCGCCCTGGCCGATCCCTGGGATGACCTGGCCATGGCCGGCGCCCTGCGCTCGCCCGCCTTTGGGCTGAGCGACGCCGCCCTTTACCAGCTGCGCCGCGGAAGCGGGCCGAAGCAGCCCTACTGGAGCGCCCTCCAGGGCAGCCTGGAGAACCTCAGACCTGTCGATCAGGTCCAGGCCCGGCGTTCCAGACAGATCTTCGCGGAGCTGCAGCCCCTGGCAGACCGCCTGCCGGTGGCTGAACTGCTCAAACGCCTGGTAGACCGGGTGGATTACCGCGCCATCCTGGCCTCGGTGGAAACCGGCAGCCGCCTGTGGCGCAACCTGGACAAACTGCTGGCAGACGCCCAGGTCAGCGAGCTGGTCAATGTGCGCGCTTTCCTCGAATACCTGGAGACACTCAAAGACGTGGGGGCGCGGGAAGGCGAAGCGCCCACCGAAGCCGAAGGGGCTGTCCGCCTGATGACCATCCACAAAGCCAAGGGGCTGGAGTTTCCCCTGGTTGTCCTGGCCGACGCCTCGCGCCAGCGCCCCAAAGGAACCAGCCCGGTCTATCTGCTGGCGGGCGAGGGTCAAAACCCGCCAGCCGCCGCATTCAAGCTCGACCTGCTGGAACGGCCGCCGCTTCTGATGCGTCTGGCCCAACTGGAAGACAACCTGCAGTCCGAAGCCGAAGAGCTGCGCCTGCTGTATGTGGCCCTGACCCGAGCCAAAGAAAAGCTCCTGATCAGCGGGCATTGCAAGGCTTATAAGAACGGCGACTGGAAAGCCGACGGCTGGCTGCAGACCCTGGCCTCAGCCGCCAAACTGGATCTGACCGCGGCCTTTGAGACCGGCCAGCCTGACGAAATCGAACTTACGGCCGGGCCGCTGCGGGTTTGGGCCCGAACAGCCGCCGGCAGGCCCACCCCCAGCCCGGCCGAAGCCGAGCCCGCTGGTTGGGCAAGCACTGAAACCATTTCACTGGTGGGCCTGTTGGCAGGCCAACTGGCGCTTCCGGCGCTGCCCTTACCGCAGCCCCCAGATCACCGCCAGGACGCTCCGCCGAACTGGCGGGCGGTCCGCTCCAGCCTGACGCCGCCCACCGAGGCGCTGGGCAAAATGGTGCACCGCGCCCTCCAGCGCTGGCTGTTCCCGGGCCAACCCGGTCTGACCACCCTGCTCTCGGCGGCGGGGCGCGAAGCCGGGATCGCCGCCCCGGCTCAGTTGGTCGAAGCCTTGCACCAGGCCGAGCTGCTCCTGGGCCGCCTGCAGCAGCATCCGCTCTGGCTGGAAATCAACCAGGCCCCGGCCCGCTTCCATGAAGTGCCCTTCAGCTACGCCAGGGAAGACAAAAAATTGGACAGCGGCTATTTCGACCTGCTCTACCGCAGCCCGGGCGGCTGGGAGATTGTTGATTTCAAAACCGACTCCATCGCCAGCCCGGCCGAGCGCGCCAGAGCGGTGGAGAACCACAGCCAGCAGATGCAGCGCTACGCCGCCGCCGCCCGCTCGCTGCTGAACGAGCCCGCCCGGGTGCGCCTCTGCTTTCTGGATGACGAAGGCGGCGTAAGCCTGGAATAACGTCATTTTTGGGTGTTTTTTGGGCGGCGTCGGAAAACCGCCCACCCGCAATTTCAGCATCATATGCGGCAGAGGCTGTCCAAAAAGGAACTTTTTGGACAGCCTCTTTTAAACTGCGGGTTCAGGGGCGGGGCGGTTCTCCAGCCACTTGGAAGCCACCACCAGCCCGCCAGCGATCACAAACAGGGCAATGTTGAGGATGAACGGAAAGGTGCGGTCCATCGCCGAGAGCTGCCCGGCGATCCAGCCGAAGGGCGAAGTGAAGAGGATGATCGCCACATACACGATCGAGATCAGGCGGGCGCGCTCGGCGGCGTTCATCGTCACAGCCAGCAGCGAATCGAGCAGCGGGCTGACCATGGCCGCGCTGAAGGCTTCCAGGATCACACTGATCCCCAGCAGCAAATAACTCTTCTCCGGCATAATCACCAGCAAAACCTGGCTGGCGAGGTACCCGGCAAAGCCCAGGGCCAGCGGACGGCGGAAGCGCAGGGTGTTTAAGCGCGGCGTCAGCCAGAACAGGCAGGCCAGCAGCACCAGCGAGCGAACAAAGGGAAAAATCGAGATATCCTCGCTGGGAATGTGCATCTTGGCCGTCACCAACACAGCCCAGAAAGCGGAGTTCACCGTCTGGAAAATGCTCATCATCAACAGCAGGGCCATACTGACCAGGGTGCCGCGCGAGCGGAGCAGTTGGCCAAACACGCCGCGGTATTCCAGCAGCTGGCTAAAAAGCGACTGGTGTTTTGTTTCAGTCATCCGTTCTACCCCGCGCCCGGTTTCGTGGGTGAAGAAGTAGGTCAGGCTGAGTTTGAGGGTCAGCAAGATGAAAGCGGCAGCATAAACGATCCGCATCGCCGGGATCAACTCCAGTTTATCAACCAGCACCCCAGCCAGCGGCGCCACAAAAGCCGAGCCATAAGCAAAAATATAAATCCAGGTCCAGATATGCACCATCTGACTCTGGTCGGCGTCTTCCACCAGCAGGCACGACCAGGCAGTATGCGAAATACGCCACAGGCTGTTGAACAGACCTGCCAGCAGGAAATAGCGAAAATCCTGGGCGATGGCCCAGATCAGGCAGGGAACGCTCCAGCTCAGGAAATCCGTCAACAGCAGGGTCAGGCGGCGGCCGTATTTATCGGTTATCGCCCCGCCCAGCAGCGCCGTAAAGATCTGCAGCACCAGGCTCAGGCTGGCAATCAGGCCGATCTGCTGGTCATTCACCCCCAGCGCCAGCATGTAAACCGACGCATATGGCACAAACAGATTGTATGGAATACCAAACACCGGTTCAGTGAGTACGCAGGCTTTAGGGTTCCCCTTGAGGGTAAACAGGGTTTTGATTAACGGGTTGTTCATAAAATATCCTTGCTGGTAAAGGGGGCGGCAACAATTTCCGTAAAAAGATCCATCCGGGGCAGGCTGCTGGCTGTAAAAACACAGCCGGATCCGGATATAACCTTCGTCACCTGAAATTCTGATTACCCTGTTGAGAAAACGCGGTAGAATTACTGACACTCGCACTGAACGCGAAATACAGCCCGCCTATTCTACCATATTGACTCTAACCTATGCCCAACGATGACCGCCCCACCGTCTGGTCTTCCGAACAGGGAGATCTGCGCAAAAAAACTGCAAAACCAGCGGCTGCCGCTGCCGTCTCCCTTCCGCCGCAGCAGCAAACGGTCTATCTGCACCGCGACGCAAAAGGCCGCGGCGGTAAGGCTGTGACCGTGCTCAAAGGCCTGGTGCTCTCCGAAGCCGACCTGACCAGCCTGGCGAAAGCCCTCAAGCAGGCCTGCGGCAGCGGCGGCACCATCAAGGATGGCCTGATCGAAATCCAGGGGGAGCAGCGCGAAAAGATTGGCGAAGTGCTGCGCAAACTGGGCTACAAGGTCAAAATTGCCGGCGGCTGAGTGTTGTGTCAAAGATGATTCTATAGTTTGGTTTGGGCGCTTTGCGCCCAAACTAAACTATAGATTGATACTTGACAGACCACTGAGAAAAATCGAGTATAATTCAGGGGTAACTTTCGGGGCAGGGTGACGAAATGCGGTTCGCTAAAAACGCAGTTTCCATTCCCGATCGGCGGTAAAGCCCGCGAGCCAGGCACAACGTCTGGCATGAGCCGGTGAAACTCCGGGGCCGACGGTACAGTCCGGATGAAAGAAAGTTTAAAGCCACTGCCTGGACGGGCATTTTCTGCTCGCCCTGGAATGGAGTTTGTTTATCTCAGCAGCCCCGGAGATTGCCTGGGCTGTTTTTTTTATGATGAAACGTTTAGGAAACCTGATCGAAAGCATGCTCCGTCACAGCCCGGCTCTGGCGATATTTTCGCTTGGGCTGGGCCTGCTGGTCTGGCATGTTGCCGCCCGCTATGGGGGCATCCCGGCCTTTATGCTCCCCACACCGGGCCAGGTCTGGGACAGGCTGCTGCGCGCCCTGGCCGATGGCAGCCTCCTGACCCACAGCATGGTCACCCTCTCTGAAGTCCTGGCAGGGATGACCCTGGGGGTCTGTTCGGCCAGTGTGCTGGGCTATGCCCTGGCCAAATCGCGCCGGCTGGAGCGGCTGCTGTCGCCCTATCTGGTCGCCAGCCAGGCCATTCCGGTGGTGGCCGTTGCGCCGCTGCTGGTCATCTGGTTTGGCCCGGGGCTGTTTTCCAAGGTCCTGATCTGTGCCCTGATCGTGTTCTTCCCGGTGCTGGTCAACATTATCGTTGGGATGCGCCTGGTTCCCGAAGATCTGCGCGACCTGATGCGTTCACTGCAGGCCAACCGCTGGCAAACTTTCGCCTTTCTGGAGGTACCCGCCGCCCTGCCGGTCTTCCTGGGCGGCTTGCGGATCAGCGCCACCCTGGCGACCATCGGGGCGGTGGTGGGCGAATTTACCGGCTCGGACCGCGGGCTGGGATTTCTGATTAACGTGGCCGGCGGGATGTATGACCGCCCGCTGGTTTTTGTGGTCATCTTCACCCTGATTGTGCTGGCAATGGCTTTGTACGGCAGCGTGGTCTGGCTGGAAAGCCGCCTGGTGGCCTGGCAAAGAAGTTCTAATTTAAACTGAGGAGTTTTATATGTTCCGTCGCCTATTCATCCTGTTGTTGGCAGCCTGCCTGGGCCTGAGCGCCTGCGCCGGTCAGTCCGCCGCTCCAAACACTGTCACCCCCTCTGCTGAACTGACGAAAATCCGCCTACCGATGGGCTACATCCCCAATGTGCAGTACGCCCCCTTCTACGTGGCAGTTGAACGCGGCTACTTCCGCGACAGCGGGATCGAGATCGAATTTGATTACAGCCTAGAAACCAACGGCGTCCAGCTGGTGGGCGCCAACAACCTGCAGTTTGCAGTGGTGTCTGGCGAACAGGTCCTGCTGGCGCGGGCCCAGGAACTGCCAGTGGTCTATGTGATGGCCTGGTACCAGAACTACCCGGTGGCGGTGGTTTCCAAGGCCAGCGAAAACATCCTGACCCCGGCCGACCTCAAGGGCAAACGGATCGGCCTGCCCGGACTGTTCGGGGCTAACTACATTGGACTGCGGGCTCTTCTGGCTACCGCCGGCCTGCAGGAAAGCGACGTCACCCTGACCTCGGTAGGCTTCAATCAGGTGGATATCCTGGCTGCCGACCAGCAGCAGGCCATTGTGGGTTATACGGCCAACGAGCCGATCCAGCTAAAAGCCCAGGGTTACGAGGTCAATGTAATTCCTGTCGCCGATTATGTCCAGCTTGCCGCCAACGGGCTGATTACCAATGAAACCACCATCCGGGAAAATCCGGAGATCGTTCGCAAGATGGTCCAGGCGATCCTCAAAGGGATCAACGACACCGTCGCCGACCCTGCGGCGGCCTATGAAATCAGCAAGAAGTATGTTGAAAATTTGGCCCAGGCCGATGAAAAAATCCAAAAAGAGGTTCTGGCAACCTCAGTCACCTTCTGGAAAGCAGCCACACCCGGCCAATCGGACCAGAAGGCCTGGGAAAATATGCAGCAGGTTTTGTTGGATATGGGCCTGCTGAGCAAAGCCGTTGACCTGACCAAAGCTTTCAATAACGACTTCATTAAATAAACCCATGTCCCCCTGCGATGATTCTTCCAGCCACCCGATTCTGGCGGCCCAAAACTTGAGCGCGGTTTTCAACGCCGAAAATGACCAACTGGTGGCCATCGAAAACCTGACCTTTTCGGTTTGCATGGAAGAATTTGTGTGCGTATTGGGTCCATCGGGCTGTGGGAAAACCACCCTGCTGCGCCTGCTGGCGGGTCTTCTGCGCCCGACCCAGGGGCTGGTGCTGTCACATGGCGCCCCGCTGACTGGCCCGCGGCGCGGGGCGGGGATTGTCTTCCAAAAAGCCAACCTGATGCCCTGGCGGACCGTATTGGAGAATATCAGCCTGCCGCTGGAGATCGCCCACGTGCCGCCCGAACAGGCCCGCGCCCGGGCCCGTGAGATGATTGAACTGGTCGGGCTGGAAGCCTTTACCCACAACCTGCCCGGTGAACTGTCGGGCGGCATGGCCCAACGCGTCGCCATCGCCCGGGCCCTGGTGGCTGACCCGGATGTGCTCCTGATGGATGAGCCCTTTGGCGCTCTGGATGCCCTGACCCGCGAGCGGATGGGCGCCGAGCTGCTGAACCTGTGGGAGCAGCGCCGCAAAACCGTGGTCATGGTCACCCACTCGATCTCCGAAGCCCTGCTGCTGGCGGACCGGGTGCTGGTGCTCAGCGCCCGGCCCGGCAGGCTTAAACTGGACCTGACGGTGGAACTGCCACGCCCGCGCAGCCAGGAAATGCGCTACACCCCGGCCTTCCAGGCCCTGGCGCGCTACCTGCGATCGGCGATTGAATAAGAAACACCTTCAATCCAGAGGCTGTCTAAAAAGTGGGGTTTGGGGTGTTTTGCCCCCCACAAGTGGGGGGCAAAACACCCCAAGAATCTCTCATATCTGGTGCCAGGGGCTGTCCAAAAAGTTCTTTTCGGGCAGCCCCTGGGATAAATCGTTTATAATAGCGCCCATATGAATGGGTTGGGATTTCGTAATCACATATCCATAGCTGCCGGCTGGCTGTCTGGGGTGGCTCCCGGAGTGGTGTCAGCGGCGGCTTTTTGTGTTTATCTGCTGCGTTTTTTAAACGTCTCAAAATACCTGAACATCAACATGGATGAGGGTACCTACCTGGTCAAAGGGCTGCTCTTTACCTCCGGCCAATATGCCCCTTACCAGTTTTACGGCCCCTGGACTCAAAAAATGCCGCTGGCATATTTCTTGTTCGGCTGGGTTCAGGAAATTCTGGGGCCGGGGCTGAGTTCCGGGCGCTATCTCTCCCTGTTTTTCACTGTTTTGCTGCTGGCCGGTATCTGGCTGCTCATCGCCCGGCTGGGCGGGAAATGGGCGGCTGCCCTGACGATGGTCTATCTCGCCGCCAATCAGGCCGGGATTATGAAGCTGGCCTACGCCACAACCCAATCCCAGGTGGCCTGTTTTGGGGTCTGGATGCTGGTTCTTTCCATCGGGTTCAAACCCAAAACCTGGCAGGCGGCGGCGGCCGGTGTGCTGGCCGGTCTGATGGTGATCACCCGCCAAAATATGCTCCCCTTCGCAGTATTGTGGCTCGGCTATATGTTTTGGGTTCAAGAACGGCGGGCCGCTCAGGCCGCGTTGGGCACGGCAGCCGGCGTCTTTCTCATCACCCATCTCATCTTCTGGCCCAACATCCTCTCGGTCTGGACACTGCTGCCCCGCTCGCTGACGCCCTTCCTCGATCCCTGGCGGCTGAGCGCCGGGATCGAGCCCGCGATCCAATGGGAGAATTCACTCCCCACCCAATTTGACGCCTTCCTGGAAGCCATCCGCTATTATTTTATCCCCTTTTTCGGAGTCACTTTCAGCCTGCTCCTGGCGCCGGGCCGCCGCCAGTGGGCCAACAAGTCAGAATACCAGACTTATCTTTTCCTGCTGGCTTCCTGGTTCAGCTTGCTGCTGGTCCATTTCGGCGCTTCTTTCTTTTTGAATTACGGCTTTTATACTTTTTCAGGCTATATCGCTTTTTTTGATTATATTGCTCTGGCCGTGATGGCGATTTCTTTTCGCTGCTGGCGCACAGCAGGCAGTGCATTTGGGAAACTGACAGCCAGCGCAATCATCCTGAGCATTCCGACCTTTCTGGCATTTTGGAATTCGGCTGACATGGCGATCGTGGTCACCTGGTTCCAAACACCCCTGCCCAGGTTTCGCCTGTTTCAAATCCTGCCCGGGACAACCAATCTGGCAGGGGTTCTGATTCACAAGTTCGGCATCCCGCTGGAAACCCTGGGCTGGGCGCTGCCCACCTTTTGCGGTTTCCTGGTTGGGGTGCTGATCTTTGCCCTGGCGGGTCTGGTCAAAAAGCTGGCCAAAACTGGCTCGCTTGTGGCCACAGCAGCCAGCCTTTTCTTACTGCTCAGTCTGGCGCTGACCCCTGCGCCCATGTTGGGGAACGGCCATCCTGACCTGACCTGTTCCTACGATGTGATCCAGGCCAACGCCGAAGCGGGCAAAGAGGTCGCCGCCCTGATCCCGCCTGGCTCTACGGTGTACTGGTACCCGTGGCTGGCGCCCACTCCGATTCTTTATCTCAACCAACCCAAAATCTTCCCGCCCCAACTGGATGACAACTTTACCTTCGTGGTTGGCGGCGACCCGGATACCGTGTCCCGCCTGGGGTTTTGGAACGAAACCCTCGCCAGCCAGTGGCTGGCCCAGAGCGACTATCTTCTGATCGTTGAAATCAGTGAAGAAACAGGCAGATTGATCGACGATTTCCACAACCGGTATGGAAAGCAGTACACCCTGACCCGGCTTGGTTACTCCAGCCAGCCGATTAGCTGCACCAACCGGCTGAATTGGCGTCTGTTTGTGTTCGCACTCAAGCCCAAATAAGCCTCAGCAGAGAAATTTAACTCGCCATTTTAGAAGGACAGATTGCAATGACGAAAATAAAATTATGGATTGTATCCAAAGAGGACTATCTCTTATTATTGGCGGGCGCTTTCCTGGCGCTGGTTTTGCGGCTGCTGCTGCGTGATTATGTCTCTGAAGACGCCGAACATTTCTACCTGCCCTGGTTTGATCTCATGCGCAGCAACGGCGGCTTTGCAGCCCTCAAGATCGACTTCTCGAATTACTCCCCGCTCAATCTCTATTTTCTGCTGGTCAGCATCCTGCTCAAAGACAATTTTGGCGTCAGCCGGATTTTAGCCATCAAGCTGATTGGGATTGGCTTTGATTTTGTCGCCGCCTTCTTTGTGCTCAAGCTGATCGACCTGCGGTTTAAACAGCGCATCGTTGGCATTCTGGGCGGTTTAACCTATCTGTTCCTGCCGACCATCTTCTTAAACAGCGGCCTGTGGGCCCAGACCGACAGCACCTACACCGCCTTCCTGTTTGCGACCGTTTACGGCCTGCTGCGCAAACGCTATACCCTGGCAATGGCAGCCTTCGGGCTGGCGTTTGCGTTCAAGCTGCAAGCCATTTTTCTGGCGCCGCTCCTCTTCTTACTGATCATCCTGGGCGAGATCCCGCTGAAAAGCCTGCTGGCGGCGCCGGCGGCCCTTTTTGTCACCCTGCTGCCAGCCTGGGCAGCCGGCCGCCCGCTGGGCAATTTACTCGGGCTTTATTTTGGCCAGATGGGCCACTTCCCCGACCTGACCATGAACGCCCCAAACTTCTACGCCTTTCTGGACTACTCGGTCAGTCCTGAGTTCAGCCTGGCCGGAATCGTACTGGCTGCCGGTGTTCTGTTGGTCTGCGTGGCTGCGGTGTATAAACTGAAACCCAAAATGACGCCCGAAATGCTGATCAACCTGGCAACCCTTTCAGTGCTGATCACACCCTACATTTTGCCCAAAATGCACGAACGCTATTTTTACCCGGCCGAAGGTCTCAGCCTGATCCTGGCCTTCTACCGTCCGCGCACCAGTCTGGCGCCTGTTTTGCTGCAGGTGGTTGCTATCTGTACCTACCATTTTTATTTCTTCGGCGACGTGCTCGTTCCCCTGCCCATTCTGGCTATGATCATGCTGATCCCACTGGGCATCGTAGGCTTCGACTTTTACAGACAGATCGATGCCCAGCGGGTCTGAGCGGGTCGCTGAGAATTACGACTCAATGTCATTGACGCCGTACTTGGTCAAGAGATCATCCATGGCTTCGCGCAGCAGGTCAGCCTCGCTGACACTCCTCTCATTGGCCAGGCGCGTCAGCCGCTCAAGCTGAGTCTGAGTGAAGTGGGCGGTTTTGGGGACCATCCGCTCCTCAAACGCCAGCCGCACCTGGTTGCCGCCCCCGACCTTGGCCCGGTAAAGGGCGTGGTCGGCCTTGCGAACCAGTTCCACCGCCGTGCGCCCATCCACCGGAAAAGAGGCTACCCCAATGCTGGTGGTCTGGCTTAAAATGGAGCGCCCATCGGCCATGGTGATCGTCATAAGGGATACCGCCTGGCGCAAGCGCTCTGCCAGCAGGAAAGCCTGCTCGCGTTCAATCCCCGGCATCAGCAGGATAAACTCGTCACCGCCGTAGCGAAAACCAATCGCCTGGTCGCCAATCTGTTCGGTAACGCAGTTGGTAATGGCAACCAGCCAGTTATCGCCAACAACATGCCCAAAATTATCATTGATCGCTTTGAAGTGGTCCAGGTCAAACATGGCAATTGAAAGGGGCTTGTCGCCCGGGCTGGAACGCGCCTGTTCTAAAAGGCGGCTGAAGTGATCCAGAAAAACTCGGCGGACATAAAATCCGGTCAGGTCATCAAGCTGGGAAGTGTCTTGCTTTATCATCACCTATCTCCTTTACATATTATACAAATATAATATATCAACATATTATTAAAGTCAAGTACCATTAAATAAAATCACGGGGAATACCAATTCAGGTATTCCCCGTGATCAACAGGTTCAATCTACCCTCAGATTTTTTGGTGTTTTTTGGTGGCTGCGCCACCAAAAAAACACCAAAAACAACCTCTTTTCGAACTAACCCGAACTGGCGTTAATCTAATCGTGATCGAGGGCTTCGATCCGCTGGAGCTCGCCCCGCCGGATCTGAAAGACATCAAAATCTCGCGCCACCAGGGCGCCCGGGAAAATCGACTGGGCTTCAGCCAGCACATCCCGCTCACGGTAGCGGCGTGAAAGATGGGTCAGGATCAGGTGCTTAACCCCCACCCGCACAGCCAGCTCGGCAGCCTTTTGGGCAGTCATGTGGGCAAAGCGCTGGGCCATATCGGCTTCCTCATTGAGATACGTCGACTCCATCACCAACAGGTCGGCGTTGGCAGCCACCTTTTCCAGCTCATCGGTGCGGCCCAGGTCACCCACGTGCACCAGGCGGGTGCCCTGGCGGGCGGGACCAAGCACATCATCCGGCTGGATCAGGCGGCCATCGGGCAGGGTAACAGGCAGGCCCGCCACCAGGTCTTTGCGCCAGGGTCCCGGGGGGATCTGGAGTGCGTCGGCCTTCTCTGGCAGGAAAGGCCGGCGGTCGCGCTCTTCAAACAGAAAGCCAAAGCAATCTGGCCCCCGATGCCAGACCGGAAAAGCGGTCACATCAAAATCGTCGCCCGAAAAAATCCGCCCGGCCTGAATTTCAATAAAGCGCAGGTTCATCGGCGGCTCGGCGCCGCGCAGCACCACCCCGAAGATCAATTCTTTAATCCTGTCCAGAGCCCAGCGCCCGCCGTAAATCTCCAGCTCCTCAATCGTTTCCCAGCGCGAAAAAGTGGAAATCAGCCCGGCCAGCCCCAGGATATGATCGAGATGGCCGTGGGTGATCAGAATGCGGTTAAGCCGTTTGAACCCCAAACCAGACTGCAAAATCTGGCGCTGTGTGCCTTCACCGCAGTCGATCAGAAAGCGATATTCATCGTGCATGACCACCTGCGCCGATAAACCCCGGCGGACAGAAGGCGCAGAAGCAGAAGTTCCTAAAAAGACGTATTCGAACAATATGATTTCCTTTATGCAGATCGGCGTATGTGCGCCTGAGCAGCCACATACACCCACATTGATGGAGGTTATTGTACCTTAAAGTTCAGGAAAAGAGATTTTTGGGGTTGTTTTGGGTGACTTCTGCATCCAAAACAACCCCAGGGCTCAAATGTTATAATATATCGTCAGTTCGGGATAAGAGATTTCTGGGTGGCTACGCCACCCAAAAACACCCAAAATAACTCTTTTCGAACTAACATACAGCTTCCGTTCAGGAAAGGCGGGTGTGGGTTTTGCCGGCCGGCTTTCCTATCCAAGAACCAAGTGCGACCTGAGGTAACCGATGCCCCCCTGTATTCTTCTCCCCTGGGACAGTGAGTTTTTCGGCTTTCGAATCGGGCGTGTGGAGGGCCACACACTTAACCCGCAGCAGGCAGAGGCCATCGACGCCTGGTGCCACCAGCAAGCAGTCCGCTGCCTCTATTTTCTGGCCAGCGCCAACGACCCTCAGACCAGTGCGGCCGCAGAAGACGCCGGGTATCACCTGGTGGATGTCCGGATGACCTTTAAGCAAAAACTTCTGGACGCCCGATCCAGCGACGGCCTGTCCACCGGGCTGGTCATCCGCCCGGCCCGGCCCAAGGATATCCCCGCCCTGCGCGAGATCGGCCGTGTCAGCTACACCCTCTCCCGCTTTTATTTCGACCAGGGCTTCGCGCGGCAGCGCTGTGACGAACTATACGCCCTCTGGGTAGAAAAAAGCTGCCAGGGCTACGCCGATGAGGTGCTGGTGGCAGAAGTGGAAGGCCAGCCTGGTGGATTTATCACCCTCAAAACCATCCTCGAAGGCGAACCCCACGGCGAAATTGGCCTGGTGGGCATCAGTTCACAGGCCCAGGGGCGCGGGCTGGGGCCGCGGCTGGTGGAGTACGGCCTGGCCTGGTTTGCCAGCCAGGGACTGCCCGCCGCAGAAGTGGTGACCCAGGGGCGCAACCTGCGCGCCCAGCGTCTCTACCAGCGGGCTGGCTTTGTGACCGAGATGGTCCGGCTCTGGTATCACAAATGGTTTTCGGTGGAGAAGGTATAATAAAGCACTTATGAACAGCCCCCTTAAACCCTATGGCCTGTCTGTGGTGATCCCGGTCTACAACAGCGCAGGCATGCTGGCCGAACTCGCCAGCCGGCTGGCAGCCGAACTGCCGCTTCTCAGCCCGAATTACGAAGTGATTTTTGTCAACGATGGCAGCCGCGACCGGAGCTGGGAAGTTCTCCAACAGCTTTGCCAGCAGTACCCCTGGGTGCGCGCCTTCCGCCTGATGCGCAACTACGGTCAGCACAACGCCCTGCTGTGTGGCATCCGAAACGCGCAGTGGGAAACAATTGTGACCATGGACGATGATCTGCAGCACCCACCAGACCAAATCCACCTGCTGTTAACCGAACTGGACAAAGGCTTCGACGTGGTCTATGGCCCGCCCCAGCACGAACAGCACAACCTGTGGAGGGATGCGGCCTCCATCATCACCAAAGTTGCCCTGCAAAACTTCATGGGCGCCCATTCGGCCAGAAATATCAGCGCCTTTCGCGCCTTTCGCACCCACCTGCGCCAGGCTTTCGACAAATACGGCGGATCGTTCATCTCGATCGATGTCCTGCTGACCTGGGCGACCACCCGCTTTTCGGCCGTCCGCGTCCATCACGACCCGCGCAAAGAAGGGCAGTCGAATTACACCTTCTGGAAACTGGCCACCCACGCCGTCAACATGGTTACCGGCTTCAGCATTTTGCCCCTTCAAATTGCCAGTATGATCGGTTTTGGCTTCACGTTTGTGGGCGTGCTGATCCTGTTATACGTCATGATCAATTATTCCATCAATGGCGGCGCAGTGCCTGGTTTTTCGTTCCTGGCTTCCACCATCACCATCTTTTCAGGCGTTCAGCTTTTCGCCACCGGTGTGATTGGCGAATACCTGGCGCGGATTCACTTCCGCATGATGGACAAGCCCTCCTACGTTGTTTACGAACAAATCTCACCGGACCAACATGACTGAGCCTTGCGTCTTTCTTCCCTGGGACAGCAGCTTCTTTGGTTTCCGGATTGCAAAAGTAACCCGCTCGAAAATCGATCCGGCCAGCGCCCGGGCAATTAATGCCTGGTGCCAGGAGCAAAACATCCGCTGTCTGTATTTCCTGGCCTCAGCCGACGACCCCGAGACAGCCGTCACGGCTGAAGCTGAAAATTACCGTCTGGCAGACATCCGCCTGACGATGGAGCAGCAGCTTTCAGCCCCCAGAACAGCAAAACCGCTGCCTGAAAACCTGTCCATCCGCACAGCCGCCCGTGGCGATCTCGCCGCCCTGCAGACTCTGGCGGGCAGCGCCTTCGGTCTATCCCGCTTTTATTTCGACCCGGGGTTTCCGCGCCAGCGCTGCGGCGAGTTGTACAGGACCTGGATTGAAAAAAGCTGCAGCGCTTCCAACCAGCTTGTCCTGACGGCTGAGGAAAAAGGCCGGTTGGTGGGTTTCATCTCTGCCGAGTGGGACCCGGCGAACATCGAAAGCGGTAAAATTGGCCTGTTGGGTGTGGAACCGGGCGGACGCGGGCGCGGCATCGGTCAGCACCTGATGGACCGCTGTCTGGAGCGGCTGACTGCTGCCGGGATGCGCCAGATTGACGCCGTAACCCAGGCCCGCAATATCGGGGCGCAGCGTGTCAACCAACGGGCGGGTTTCATCACCCGCTCCATTGATTTGTGGTATCACAAATGGATCTAGAAACCAAGAGACCTATGAGTATGAGCAACAATCGGATTCCATTCAATAAAGCCAGCCTGACCGGCCGGGAGGCCGAATATATGCAGCAGGCCGTGACCAATGGGCACATTTCGGGCGACGGCGCCTTTACCCGGCGTTGCAGCGCCCTGCTGGAAGAAACCCTGGGCGTGCCCAAAGCCCTGCTGACCACCTCCTGCACCCACGCCCTTGAGATGTCGGCGCTCCTGCTCGACCTTCAGCCGGGGGATGAGGTCATCGTCCCATCCTTCACCTTTGTCTCCACCGTCAATGCCTTCGTGCTGCGCGGGGCACGCCCGGTCTTTATCGATATCCGCCCCGACACCCTGAACATGGACGAGCGCCAGATCGAGCGGCTGATCACCCCCCAGACCCGGGCGATCATGCCGGTGCACTACGCCGGGGTGGGCTGCGAAATGGAAACGATCCTGGCTGTGGCCCGCCAGCACAACCTGGCGGTAGTGGAAGACAACGCCCACGGTCTGTATGGCAAGTACCGCGGCCAGTGGCTGGGCACCTTCGGCAGCCTGGCGACCCAGAGCTTTCATGAAACCAAAAACTTCACCTGCGGCGAAGGCGGCGCCCTGATCATCAATGACCCCGAATTGATCGAGCGGGCTGAAATCCTGCGCGAAAAAGGCACCAACCGCAGCCGCTTCTTTCGCGGCCTGGTGGATAAATACACCTGGGTCGATGTCGGCTCCAGCTACCTGCCTTCCGAAATCCTGGCAGCCTTCCTGCTGGCCCAACTGGAACATCGCCAGCAGATCCAGGCCCGCCGCCAGGAGATCTGGCAAACCTACGCCAGCGAGCTGGCTGGCTGGGCCGAGGAACACGGTGTGCGCCTGCCGCTGATCCCGAATGACTGCGAACAGTCGTACCACATGTTTTATCTGCTTTGCCCGTCGCTGGAAATGCGCACAGCGCTGATCCAATACCTGAAAGAACGCGATATTTTGGCCGTCTTTCACTACCAATCCCTGCACCTTTCCGACATGGGGCGCAAATTTGGCGGCACGCCAGGCGCCTGCCCGGTCACCGAACAGGCCAGCGATACCCTGGTCAGGCTGCCGTTTTACAACAGCCTGACCGAGGAGGAACAGGCCCGGGTGATTGCCGCTATTAAGGCATTCTAAGCAGGTTGAGGCTCCAGCGAACAGCCCCAAATCCCGAACTGGGATACCTTACTTTGCCAACTTCGGCAGAAATATGTGGTTGAGGCAGCCAGTTGGGAACAAGTTGATTGTGTTATCTGCCGGACGACCAACCACAACCTGATGATTAACGGGGTCAAAAACAAAATTTAAGCTGGCCCCACCGTTGGCCGCGCCACCAAGAATACTGTTTGTGACTGAAATCGCCCCGGTGGTAGGTCCGGTTTTGCAAGTCCCGCTTAAACCGATGCTAACCGCTCCCGAGTCAATCACGGCACCCTGATCCCAATATTTATTCAGAATGGCATAACTGCCATTGGTGAGTTCAATGAAAGCATCAGAACTAATTGAGTCTCCCTGGGTGGTTCCGACCAGGCTGTTGGCTGGCGAGACCACGCCGCTGATGCCTCCAGCACTGGCGCCCCAGGTTACAGCGCCTGCGAATTTTGATGGGCCATTATTCCAGGATTGACTCAAGACAACATAGCTGCCATTGCCAAGAGCTTCAATTCGTGTGCCAACCCAATCATCGGCTGAGGACCCAACCAGGCTGTTGGCTGCTGAAACGGCACCGTTGGCGCCTGTGGCGCCGTTTCCCCAGGTGACAGCCCCGGCTGATGTGACGGACCCGCTATGCCACAACCCGCTGGCGCTGACATAGTTGCCGTTGCTCAGCGCCGTGATATAACCACCGATCCCATCATCGGCTGTAGATCCGACCAGACTGTTGGCTGCCGAGACTGTTCCGGCGATACCTGTCAGTCCATTTCCCCAGGTGGCAGCCCCGGCGCCGCTCTGGGTGCCATTGCTCCAGCGTGAACTGCCCACGACATAATTGCCGTTACTCAGCGGGGTTACCATTGACCAGCCAACATAATCATATTGAGTCGAACCGATCAGACTGTTGGCTGCCGATATCACACCTTTCACACCGGTTATCCCGCTGCCCCAGGTCACTGCTCCCAGGTCAAAATTGTGCCAGAATGGGCTGAGGACAACATAGTTGCCGTTTGTAAGTTCCGTAATTTCACCATATCCAACAGAGTCATACAGCATGGAACCAACCAGGCTGTTGGCGGGTGAGACATCCCCGCTTACGCCTGTCGTGCCGCTGCCCCAGGTCGCCGCCCCGGCTGCAGCAGCCGCGCCATTGTTCCACCCTTCGCTCAACACCACATAATTCCCGTTGCTCAGAGTCTCTATACTCACTGCACTGTTATAGCAAACGCCATTGCCGCTGTAAGCACAGCCAACGCCGTCATCTGCGGAGGAGCCAACCAGACTGTTGGCAGGCGATACAGCGCCTGTGATACCACCTGTTCCGCTGCCCCAGGTTGCCGCGCCGGCTCTGGGTTGTGACACATTGCGCCAATACGGGCTGGACACAACATAATTGCCGTTTGTCAGTGGGATAACCTCGAACCCAACCCAATCGTTTGGACTGGTCCCCACCAGGCTGTTTGCGGCTGAAACCACCCCGCTGGTGCCTGCAGTTCCATTGCCCCAGGTTGCTGCCCCTGCGTCAAGGACAGCGCCATTATCCCAGGCAGACCGTGAGACGACATAGTTACTGTTGCTCAAGGCATACACCTGCATGTAATACCCATCGCCAGTTTTTGAACCGACCAGGCTGTTGGCTGGAGACAACACACCGCTGGTCCCGGTTGTTCCATTGCCCCAGGTAGCCGCACCGACAGATGTTTCTGCGCCGTTGCTCCAACCCTGGCTTGCCGCAACATAATTGCCATTCTCCAGAAACGTCAGAAAAACATAACCGCCCGTATTGACCAGGCTGTTGCCGGCTGAGATCGCGCCGCTCACACCAGTTGTTCCACTGCCCCAGGTCAGCGCTCCGGCGTCAACCGTTAATCCATTGTCCCACTGATGGCTGCTAACAAGATAGTTGCCATTCTTAAGTTGAAATACAGTCTTGTCTCCCGCGTAACAACCAAGACTGTCGTCTGCTGACGATCCAACCAGGCTGTTGAGATTGGACACCACGCCCTGGATGCCCGTTGTGCCGCTGCCCCAAGTCACAGCTCCAGCTTTTGCCGGCGCCCCATTATGCCAGGAGGGACTGGAAACCACATAATTGCCGTTATTGAGCGGCGTAACGCCGCAAGACCCAACTGCATCATTTGCCGCAGCGCCGATCAGGCTGTTGACCGCAGACACCACACCGCTGGTTCCTGTGGCGCCATTGCCCCACGTTACTGCGCCGACATTTATGGTTGAGCCATTTGCCCAAGAAGGACTTGAGACCACATAGTTGCCATTGGTTAGCACGGTTATTTGCGAATTGCCAAAATTACTAAGTTCGACCAGGCTGTTGGCTGCCGAAACCACACCGCTGACACCCAAGGTAATGCTTCCCCATGTGGCCGCACCCCCGTTATACGAAGGCCCATCCCCTCCCCAGTACGGGCTGGAGATCACATAATTGCCGTTGCTCAGCAATGTGACTCCGCCAGAGCCGATCTGGTCATACGGATTTGAACCAGTCAGCACACTAATCAAGCTGCCGTTAGCACCATTGTACAGATACACAGCACCAACATCCATGATTGGATCAGGTGCATCATAAAATGGGTCCACCACGACAAAATTACCATTGGGCAGCAGGGTAATCCTGGCGCCGAATTTGTCGCTGCCTGTTGGCCCTTGAATCGAGACCGATACCCCAGCCAGTGCAAATTGAGCCGGGCTCGGGCTGGAGAGGACCACGAGCAGCAGCGCTGAAAGCGCCACACGCAGCCAGAAATAATTAATTGCTTGCAGTTTTGGTCTGGTTAAATTCAATGCCCTAACCTCCTCCTGAGTATGCCTTGGATAAGCCTAGTGCAGCTAAATAACGTCTTTTTGGGTGTTATTTGGTGGCTGCGCCGCCAAAAAACCCGAACTGGGGTTGATTGATTATTTATTACTATTTTAGCCTTATTTATCCAAATTATACTATAACTGCTTCAGACGTGGCGCAGGCTTTCTACTTATATTGGGAGAGTAAAAGCGGCTTCGCCGCTTTTACTCTCCCAATATGAACTTCCCGAGCGCCCGTCTTTCTTAAAGTCGGGGTTTGGGGTGTTGGTTGCAGGCGGTAGCCCGCAACCAACACCCCAAACTCATCTTTTCGATATGTTGGCGGCAGGATTTTCAGACTTTAAGAAAACCCTGTGCCCGAGTGATCGCGCTGAGGGAATGCCAGACCATTTGTGCTATAATGCCAGTGTGTCTGAACCTCGCCGATACCAAAAGACCAGCAGCGGCCCGGCCCGGCCCCAGGCCGGGGGCGGCAAACCCGCCGCCAAACCTGCCCCAGGCCGGAGCGCCCCGCCAGCCAGATCTGCGCGCCCGGACCCGGGCGCCAAAAAGCCGGCGCCAGGACCTGCGCAGCGCGGCCAGGCCGCCAGCCCCCGAAAACCGGCCCAGCCTGGCAAGCCCGGTCTCTTTAGCCGGGTCAAAGGCCTGTTCAGCCGCAAACCCGCCCCGCCTGCCGGCAAAGGCCTGCCGCCCAAACCGCCCGCCGAGGGGCTTTCACTGGACCGCAAGCTGGATATTTTGGGTGTCTTTCTGATTTTTATCGGCCTGCCCACCCTGCTCAGCCTGCTCTCCACCAACCGCAGCGCCTCCACCGGGGGCTGGCTGAACCTGCTCGGCCAGATTTTTGGCTGGGGTGTTTACCTCTTCCCGGTGACCCTGATCATGCTTGGCCTGTGGCTGGTCTTGCGCAGCTTCAGCCGGATTCCATCCATCTCCATCGAGCGCCTGTTTGGGGGCGCCCTTTTGTACGCCAATTTGCTGGTCGTGCTCCAATTTTTTGCCTTCCCCCAAAGCACTGCCCAGTCCTACACCCTGGCCGAAGCCGGCAGGGGCGGCGGCTACACCGGCGCATTCATATATGAAACACTGAACGGCAGCCTGGGCCTGGGCGGGCTGTGGGTTGCGGTCGCCGCCGCGGCAGTGATCGGCCTGGCGCTGATCCTGGATGTGGCGGTGGCAGACCTGTTCAAGTGGCTGCCGCCGCTGATTCTGCGGCTGCAAGACTGGTACGATGATTGGTCAACCCGCCAGAAAGAAACACCCGCCCGCCGCCCGGCCCTCACCATCCAGCATGCGGCCGGCAGCCCAAGCAAAGGCGCCGCCCCAGCTGCAGAGACCGAAAGCGGAGCGCCCGCCGCAGCCGGTGCAGCAGCCGCCGCCGCTGCCGGCGTTGTGCAGGGTGTGCCGGGCAGCGAACCAGTCTGGGTTTTACCCCAAATCGAAGAGATTCTCGACCCCGGCGAAGAGAGCGATCACGATGATGAGGCTGACCGCGCCCGGGCCGCGATCATCGAAGAAACCCTGACCTCCTTCGGCGCACCGGTCAATGTCATCGAAATCAACCGCGGCCCCACAATCACCCAGTTTGGGGTGGAGCCCGACTTTATCGAAAGCCGCGGCGGGCGGATGCGGGTGCGGGTGAGCAAGATCGTGGCCCTGGCCGACGACCTGGCCCTGGCCCTCTCAGCGCGTGCCATCCGGGTTCAGGCCCCGGTGCCTGGCAAAGGCTTTGTGGGCATCGAAGTGCCCAACGAAGGCAAAAACCTGGTGGCGCTGCGGGACGTGCTCGAAAGCGAAGCCATGAAACGCCTCAAGACACCCCTGCGCTTTGCGCTCGGGCAGGATGTGGCGGGCAATGCGGTTGCCGCCGACCTTTCGGCCATGCCCCATCTGCTGATCGCCGGTGCTACGGGCTCGGGTAAATCGGTGGCGGTCAATGCCATCATCACCTGCTATCTGTTGAATAACTCCCCAGACGACCTGCGCCTGATTATGGTTGACCCCAAACGGGTCGAGCTGACCGGCTACAACGGCATTCCACATCTCCTGGCCCCGGTGGTGGTGGATATGGACCGGGTGGTGGCTGTTTTACAGTGGGTTCTGCGCGAAATGGATGCCCGCTACCATAAACTGGCCGATGTCGGGACGCGCAACATCACCGAATACAACAACAAAATCACAGCCCGCGGCCAGAAGAAGATGCCGCGGCTGGTGGTGATTATTGACGAACTGGCCGACCTGATGATGCTGGCCCCGGAAGACACCGAACGCTCCATCACCCGCCTGGCGCAGTTGGCCCGCGCCACCGGCATCCACCTGATTCTGGCCACCCAACGCCCCTCGGTTGAGGTGGTCACCGGCCTGATCAAGGCCAATATCCCCGCCCGCATCGCCTTTGCGGTGGCATCCAATACCGACAGCCGGGTTATCCTCGACCAGCCCGGGGCCGAGCGCCTCCTGGGCCGCGGCGATATGCTCTTCCAGGCCCCAGACTCGCCGGCTGCCTTGCGTCTGCAGGGCGTGTGGGTATCCGACACCGAAATCCAGCGCCTGGTCCAGTACTGGCAAATGCAGGCCAGCGGAGCCGGGCAGGCTGCCGCTCCGGTTTCGGGCGAACCGGTGGACGGGCTGCCAGCCGGGGTGCCCCTCAAGCAGATGCCGCTCTGGGAAGAAGTGGAAGAAGAAGAAAAAGATACCCTCTACGACGAAGCGGTGGATCTGGCCCGCCGCCAGGCCCGCGCCTCCATCTCCATGCTCCAGCGCCGTCTGCGAATTGGCTACACCCGCGCCGCCCGCCTGATCGAGCGGATGCAGGAGAAAGGCATCATTGGCACCGAGGCTGGCCCGCAGGGATTTGAGATTTTAGACTATGGTCCAACTGCTCCGCCAGCCGACGCAGACAATTAAATTGTCCGCATACAACGTTCCGGCTGATTTTACGTAGACAAAGTATTCATCCAACGTGTTATGAACCGGCGCTGCCTGCCAATATCACGCCAATTCGGAGGTTACTATGACAGATCAGAAAAAACCAGGTGACATCTCACCCTTTGATGGAAATATCCTGCAAATATTCGGCGAAAGAGTCCGCCTCATCCTGCGCCTGATTGGTGATGGGCGGGTAAACCCGCTGCTCAAACTGCTGCCAATTGGTTCACTCATCTACACCGTCTGGCCGATCGATATCCCCGGGCCGATTGATGACGCCGCAATTTTGATGATGGCCAACTATATGTTTGTTGAAATGTGCCCGCCAGATGTTGTTGAAGAACACCTGAATGCGCTGCGCACTTCCAACAGCTCGTTCAGCGGCTGGCTTGGCGGGTTCAAACAAAACACTCCGCCGCCTGCTCCGCCCGTCAATGACGAAAATGTCGTTGACGCAGAATTCAAAGAAGTAAAAAAGGAAGACTGACCCCCAATGTCCCTGTCTGAAAATCCATTCAACCCGCGGCGAGGATTGCAGCGGCCAATTTTGGCTGTCGCAATCCTCGCTGCATTCCTGGCCGCAGCCCTGGCGGCCTGCAGTTCACCGGCTGGCCCGGCCTTCACGCCCACCAGCCCACCGACCACCATCCCCAGCCCAACCGCCTTTCAGCCGGACCCGGCGGCGGCGGAGCAGCCGACAGCAACCGAGCCGGCAACGGCTGAGCCAGCGGCAGCCACCCCGTCCGAACCACCCGCAGTTGAGGCCAGCCCAACCCCTGAACCCACCAGCGCCCCGCTGCCACCCCGGGTGAGCAGCCTGCCGGACCCCGGCGGTTATGCCTGGGAGCTGGCCCTGCAGGGCAGCCAGTACCCGGTTTTTGTAACCGGAGCGGGTGACCAGAGCGGCGATCTGTACATTCTCCAGCAGTCGGGCCAGATCCGGATTGCCCGCCAGGGCCAACTGCTCGAAACGCCTTTCCTCGAGATCAGCGACCGCACCAGCGGAGCCACCCGCCCCGGGTATTACGGCGAGCGCGGCCTGCTGGGGCTGGCGTTTCACCCGCTCTACAGCCAGAACGGCTTTTTGTATGTCAACTATACGAATCGGGATGGCAACACAGTCATCGCCCGTTTCCAGCGCAGCGCTGCCAACCCCGATCTGGCCGACCCGGGCAGCGAACTGCGTCTGCTCCAGGTGACCCAGCCTTTCCCCAACCACAACGGCGGCATGCTGGCCTTTGGGCCTGACGGCTACCTGTACATCGGTCTGGGCGATGGCGGCAGCGGCGGCGACCCACAGGACAATGGACAGTCCACCAACACCCTGCTGGGTAAGATCCTGCGGATCGATGTCAACCAGGGCGAACTGTACGCCGTCCCTGCCGATAATCCCTACACCGCCGGCGGCGGGCTGAGCGAAGTTTGGGCTCTGGGCCTGCGCAACCCCTGGCGATTCAGCTTTGACCGCCTGACAGGCGACCTGTTTATCGCCGATGTCGGCCAGAACCAGTGGGAGGAAATCAACTTCCTGCCGGCGGGCACACCGGGCGGCGCCAATCTTGGCTGGCGCTATCGCGAAGCCCTGCATGAATTCCAGGGCCAGCCGCCGGCCGGGCTGAGCCTGGTGGACCCCGTGGCAGAATACGGGCACGGCCCGGGCTGTTCGGTGACCGGCGGCGTGGTGGCGCGCAGCGCCAATCTGCCGGCCTGGGAGGGTGTTTACCTCTACGGCGACTACTGCAGCGGGCAGGTCTGGGGTCTGCTCCAATCCCCAGACGGTGCCTGGCAAAACCAGCTTCTCTTTGAGACCGGGATGAACATCACCTCCTTTGGCAGCGATGACGCCGGCGAAGTCTACCTGCTGGACTATTCGGGCGGGAACATCTACCGCCTGGCGCAGAAATAACCTGAGCGCCGCTGGGCGCCTTCCAGAGTCGTTTCGAGTCGTTTTAGTCGTTCCTTTTTTTAGCCCCCTGGCGAAGCCAGGGGGCATCGAAACCACCGAAACACGCGCCCTGAGACGCCAAAACCGGGCACCCGCCCCATAAACCGCACCTGGGTAGGGGCGGGTCCCAAGAGATAAACGGTGTATCGCCATAAACGATGACCCGCCCTGAGCGCGGCCCATACCGGGCAGGTTTTCGGTAATGGCCTTTTCGCTTGCTCCCCAGATGCAGCGCGGCATGGTGTAGGGGCGAGCCCGTCTGGCATAAAAAATGGCGCGGCCATCAAGGATAGGGTCGCCCGGTTTGGTCAAACCGGGCGACCCTTTATTTTATGGCAATGCAATAAAATTGCCAACCGGGATCGCCCCTACAGCATAGCACGCCATATGTGTGGGTCGGTTCCCGGCCGATAAACGGCGTCTCGCCTTTGCCGATGACCCGCCCTCCGACAGCATGAACCTGTCTCCAAAATCCCCCTTGACACGCAAAAAACCAAATGGTAGACTAGACAAGTAAGTAATATTCTAAAGAAAGGAAAGGCGTACTTCATGGTTAAAACAATCATCATCGACACAAGCTTAAGCAATGCCGCCAGCGGTGGTTTTGTTTTTCCTTGTCGGAGTGCGCTTATCGCTCGTTAGAAACCTGATCTGGTAGACGACGGCCACGGTGCGCTCCAAGCCCGTGGCCGTTTTTATTTCCGGCTGAACGATTTACAACGGTCATGGGCTCCGCCTGTGGCCGTTTTTTTTATTTTTTTCTGAAAGGACACTGTTATGTCAGAGGCAGTCATCGTCAATAATGCATACAAACACTTTGGCAAAGCGGGCCAGCCCCTCTGGAAGCGTCTGGCGCCCGCCGGCCAGGTCACACCCGCCCCCAACGATGCAGCCCCCCTCCCGGCGGGCGCCTCGATTGTGGCGGTCAATCGAATTTCGTTCAGCATCCGTGAAGGCGAGATCTTTGGCATTGTCGGCCCGAAAGGCTCGGGCAAGTCAACCCTCATCCGCCTGATCGCCACCCTGCTGCTGCCCGACGCCGGCACGATCAGTGTCTTCGGTCACGATGTGGTCCAGCACTCCGGTCAGGCCCAGCGGTTGTTAAACCGGGTCTCAGAGGATTCGAGTTTTTTCAGAAAGCTCTCCGCCATGGAAAACCTGGTCTACGGCGCCCGCCTGTACGGCATGGCTGACAGCGACACCCGTGCCCGGATAATTGAAATTTTACTCCGCCTGGGCCTGGATGAAACCGCCATCTACCAGCCAATGGAAGGCATGGAACGCAGCCTGCAGCAAAAAGTGGCCATCGCCCGCGCCCTGATCGCCAAACCCCGTCTGCTCTTATTGGACGAACCCACCGCCGGGCTCGACTCGTATTCCAGACAGGCTGTTCACGAGCTGGTGTGCGAACTCAACAGTCAGTATGGGACTACCATCCTGCTGACCACCCGGGATATGGACGAAGCCAATATTCTCTGCGAGCGAATTGCCATTCTGGCGAATGGCAGTATCAGCGCCCTGAATGTCCCCGCCTTTATTCAGCCGGCTCAGCGCAGCGGCTGCGAAACCAACCTGGAAAATGTTTACAGAGAAGGAATTTTTGCATGAACATCAACACAAGCCTGTACGAAGCCGCCAACATCTGTCTGCGGCCGATTGATTTTGACAAAGACCCTGAAATCGAGTCACGCTGGACACACGACCCGGCCTATCTGCGGGCCATCAGGCAGGATATCTGTATGCCGCTCTCGTCAGCCGTAGTCAAGAAAAACTACGAAAAACTGGAAAAAGAGATGGATGAAAAACGCAACCAGTTCTATTTCACCATTCGCGACAGGCAGGACCAGCGGCTGCTTGGTTTTACCCGCCTGTTTGGAATTGAATGGGCGCATGGCAGCGCATCCATTCAGCTTGCCATCGGCAATCCGCAAGATCGCGGTCATGGTTATGGCAGCCAGGCTATGCGCTTAATCCTGCGCTACGCTTTTCATGAAACTAATTTTTTTCGCCTGACGGCGGTGGTCGGCACAGATAATCCGGATGCGGTGCGCTTTTTCCAAAAGTTCGGCTTTGTGGAAGAAGTCCGCCGCCGTCAGGCGCTGCAGCGCGATGGCAGGTTCTATGACCTGCTTTTTCTAGGTCTGTTAAGTACGGATTGGAACCAAAGTATATAATAGGGGTGTTTTGCAGGCGAAGCCCGTAAAAAACGTCCCACATCCCACTTTATTGAACCAGAAAGATTAAGAGGCCAGATATGCGCGCTGTAAAAAACATACTCATAGCCAACCATCGTGAATTTAGCCTGCCGATAGACCCGTACCTGAACCCGGAAGAATTGACCGCCTGGACCGAAGAGGATTTCGATTACGAATCAACCAGCCTGTTTTGGGGAGGGGATGACAAACTGGTCATTACTTCCCACCCAATGCATCCTGAGTTTGTTGCAGATATCTGCCAATTACTGGATTATCAGGCTGTGCGCGTTATCTGGCCTGCAAACAAAGGCAAGGCCCTCTGTGATGAAATCCAAAATGATCCCCAGGTCTTTCAGGAATTGGTTGAAACCATCCGCATTTCCGATTGCCCGAGCATCCTGGTTTGGGGGGCATCTGCCGAATTGTATCGTCTGATCGCCACACTTCAGAAGTTGGGCTTAAGATTCACGGTTCCTGATGTGCCGCCCGTTGAAAACGCCTGGACCTGCCAGGAATTTGGCTCGAAGGCTGGATTCCGAAATTTAGCCCAGAAACTTTCACAGCGCTATCCGCAAATCAATATTCCGCCCGGCTTTATCTGCCAGACACTTCCAGAGGCCCTGCAGGTTGCGCAGGATTTTGCTGAACGGGACATCCCATTTGTGGTGAAAACCAACCAGGGTTCAACCGGCTGGGGATCGATTGTCTTCAAGCCAGCAGATTTAAATCACCCTACCCCTGATCAAGAGGAAAAAATCCGCTCCGGTATCTGGCAAAGTGGGCCTGTTGTTCTGGAAGAATATATCGATCTGCATTTTCAAGCCTCAGACAACCCTGATCACTTCCCTTTGATCCCAACGTTGGACGCGCTCATCACAGCCTCGGGTGAGGTCCAGTTTCAATTCTCCGGAAACATGATTATGGAAAATCTGACCCATTATCACGGCGTGGCGCTGGGCCAGGGCGTTTTACCGGCCGAATTGGAAGCCCGATTGCAGGAAATTATCTCGATTTTTGGCACGGCACTGGCGGAGAACGGTTATCGCGGCTGGTTCGATGTTGACCTGATCTGCGATGCCCAACAAAACCTGTACTGCAATGAAATCAATGCCCGGCGTACATCCCCAATCCATGCCTGGGAAATTTTCACCCGGCTGAAGGCAATCCATCCTGCAATCCAAACCGTTCTGGCCAAGGACTCCTGGGAAGTGGACGATTCTGGAGGTCTCTCATATGCTGAGGTCAAAAACAGGCTGCGTGATGTGCTTTTTCCCATAGCCGGCGAACCGCGTGGACTGGTCATCACCGTCCCGCCATTATTACGCCAGGGCTACGCTGAGATTGGTTTTGCTATTCTGGGTCGGGATTTTCCCGAGGTCATGGCGATCAAACGCCAGCTAGAAAGTTCACAATACTGATTCTCTTTGACCACGATCCGAGTATGTTTACTGGCTGACTCGATGCTAACACCATAGCCGGGTCTCCCAGAGGAGGTTTTCATGAACCCAAGTTTATTACGGGGCCCATTCGTGTGTTTGGCTGCCGTGGAGCCAGAGGAAATTGCCAACGCTTTCTTCCGCTGGAAACACGATATGGATTATTACTTGCCGTTGGACAGCGACCCGCCCACCCTATTCTCACTGCACCAGCATAAAAGCTGGGAGGGAAAATGGCTGGAAAGAGGGCCATCCAACGATAATTTCTTCTTCGGTATCCGCACAATCGCGGAAGACAAATTAATCGGCTTCATCGCCATTATGAGTATTGCCTGGCAGCACGGTGATTGCTATATCGCTATCGGAATTGGCGAAGCGGAGTACCGCAGCAAAGGTTATGGCTCCGAAGCCATGAACCTGATGCTGGGCTTTTGCTTCAACGAGCTTAACCTGCGGCGCGTTTCGTTGACTGTTTACGACTTCAACGAACGCGCCCAGCGTTCGTACCACAAAAACGGGTTTGTGCTGGAAGGCAGGATCCGCGACGCTGTCAAGCGCGACGGTCAGCGCTGGAGCTGGCTGTGTATGGGCGTGCTGCGCCAGGAATGGCTGGCGCTCCAGGCCGCAGCAGCCAACCCTGGAGAGCAGCCATGAGTACGCCACTCTTGCAGGGCGAACTGGTCCGGCTGGTGGTGGACACCCCCGAAATCCTGGCCGAGAGCCACGCCCGCTGGGCGCTGGACTCGGAATACTGGCGGCTGATGGACTGGAGCCGGGCTTACACCTTTTCCAAACGGATGATGCAAACCTGGTTCGAAACAGTCAATGAAAAAAACACTGGCTTTTTCTTCAGCATCTACACTCTGGCGGAAAACCGCCTGATCGGCGACATCGGGCTGGACGGTGTCAACTGGAGCTGCGGCGATTCTTATGTGGGCATCGCCATCGGTGAGCGCGACCTGTGGGGCAAAGGCTACGGCACAGACGCCATGCGGGTGCTGCTGCGCTTTGCCTTTCAGGAGCTGAACCTGCGCCGGGTCACCCTGAATGTGTTCGGCTACAACCCGCGCGCCATCCAGAGCTACCTGAAAGTCGGATTTCAGCCCGAAGGCTGCCAGCGCCAGTTTCTGCTGCGCGACGGGCAGCGGTATGATGTTTTTTATATGGGTATTTTGCGCTCCGAGTGGGCGGAACGCTATCTGAACAATACGGATTGAAACATTGACTCAAAAGTATCATCTCAACAAAGTGGGGTGTTGGGTGTTTTTTGTGGGCGAAGCCCACAAAAAACACCCAACTTCCCCCGCTTATTGAGATGACACACTCAAAAGGATTATTCAGATGAACTTTCAAAACCAACTTCCTGAAGGTTTCACCGCCCGCTGTGCTGTCATGAGCGACCTGCCAGCGGTGGTAAAACTGATTAACGCATACTCCCGGCACATCAACGACAGCGATCTGATCGCTGAGCGCGACCTGGAGCCCGAATGGCAGCGGGAAGACTACCGCCCCGAAACCCATATCCGCCTGGCGTTTTCCCCCCAGGGCCAACTGGCAGGCTATATGGAATTCTGGGATGTCAACCGCCCCTGTGTTGTGATGCACGCCTGGGGACGGGTAGACCCGGCTTTCAGCGATCCAGGCATCATGGCCTGCATGCTCGAGTGGGCAGAAATGCGCGCCCACCAGAGTATGGCCAGCCTGCCGGATAATCTGCGGGTGGTGCTGCGCTCGCCAGCGCCAACCCTGGGCGAAAATCTGCAGTCCGAGCTTGTCCGGGCCGGGTACCAGCAGGTACGCCGCTTCTGGCGGATGGTGATCGACCTGCCATCCGAACCGGCCGCCGCCCAGTTCCCGCCCGGCATCGAGGTCCGCAGCATGCAGCCCGACGAACTGCCCAGGTCGCTGCACGCCCTGCGGGCGGCTTTCAGCGACCACTGGGGCCATGTGGAAGTGCCTTTTGAAGAAGATTTCGCCCGCTGGAAGCATGTACTGGAACATGACCCAGAATATGACCCCACGCTCTTTTTCTTTGCCCTCGAGGCGGGCGAGATAGCCGGTTTCTCGTACTGCCGCCGGGCAATTGGGGCAGACCCGGGCCTGGGTTGGGTGGGTCAACTGGGTGTGCTGCGCGGTTGGCGCAAACAGGGCCTGGGCCTGGCGCTGCTCCAGCATTCATTTCGCGCCCTGTACGGGCGTGGCCAGCGCCGAGTAGGCCTGGGGGTGGATGCCTCCAGCCTGACCGGGGCCACCCGCCTGTACGAAAAGGCCGGTATGCGCTCCGACCCGAATCACATTACCGATCTGTACGAAAAAGAACTGCGCACGGGTCTTGACCTGACCACGCAGAAGATTGAGGACTGATCAACGAACACGCAGAAGCTTGATGCCTGATCAACGAACCCATACAGAAACAACGAGGTAATCTATGTCTCTAAAACCACCGATGACTTCAGTGTCAGCCCGGCCGCAAATCCCCGGACTGACCTTCCGCAACCTGCACGGACCGCAAGACTACGTTCATATCTTGAACTTAATCACCGGCTGCAAACACGCCGATGGTGTGGAACGCGCCGATACACTGGAAACCCTCACTCTGACCTATACCCATCTCACCAACTGTGACCCAAGCCGCGACCTGCTCTTTGCCGAGGTCAACGGGCAGGTCGTCGGCTACAATCGGGTCTGGTGGAATTTGGAAGAAAATGGTCCATGGATAGGCACCATGTTCGGCATGGTCCTGCCCGCCTGGCGCAGGCAGGGGATCGGCAGCTATCTGCTCCAGTTTGGTGAAGAGCGGATTCGCCAGATGGCCGCCCAGGCAAACGATGCCAATCCGCACGGATACTTTTACGCCGGCATGGCTTCGAGCAGCGAAACGGCTCGCATGGCCCTGCTGGAAAAGAACGGCTATCGGATGGCCCGGATGGAATATGATATGCTGCGCCCCGATCTTGAAAACATCCCCGAAGCGCCGCTGCCCGCCGGATTGGAGGTGCGCCCGGTGCTGCCTGAGCACATGCCGCTGATTTTCCAGGCCATGAACGAAGCCTTCCGCGATCATTGGGGCTATGTGCCGCCCAGCGAGTCCGATTACCAGGAGTGGCTGCATAACCCACGCTCTGATCCCAGCCTGTGGCGGGTGGCCTGGGATGGCGACCAGGTGGTTGGCAGCGTGCAGAGTTATATCAGCCAGACCGAAAACGCAGAATACGGCCGGCTGCGCGGCTATACGGAAGAGATCAGCGTACGCCGTAACTGGCGGCGGCGCGGCCTGGCCCGGGCTCTGCTGGTGCAAAGCCTGCACGCCGTCAAAGCCGCCGGAATGCTGGAAGCCGCCCTGGGCGTAGACAGCCAGAACCCCAACCAGGCCTTTACGCTTTATGAGAGCGTCGGCTTCCGCACGGTCAAACAGCTTTTCTTCTACCGCAAACCGCTTTAATTCTTCAGGGGCTGTCCAAAAAGATCCTTTTCGGACAGCCCCTGTCGTATAAATTGGATTCTTGGGGTACATCGACCACCACAAGTGGTGGTCGATGTACCCCAAACCCCTCTTTTCAGACAGCAGCTGATTTTGTCTGACAGTGCGCAAAATGGAATTTGGGGTAAAATGAGTCTAAATTTGCACAGCAATGAGGAGTAGATTCCATGCCAATCAAGGCGATCATCTGGGATATTGGCGGGGTACTGGTCAGAAGCATTGACCGACAGCCGCGCACCGAACTGGCGGCGAAGTTTGGCCTGACCTATGAAGCCCTGGAAAACCTGGTTTTTGGCGCGGCCCAGGGCCGCCTGGCGCAGTTGGGCGAGGTGACCAGCACCAGCCACCTGGCCTGGGTTTGTCAGCAGTTGGGGCTGCCGGTCAGCGCCGGCGGTGAATTCTTGAACGCCTTTTTTGGCGGCGACGCTCTCGACCAGGACCTGGTAGCTTTTATCCGCAAACTGCATAAAAATTACAAATCCGGGGTCATCAGCAATGGGTTTGACGACGTCCGGTCTGCCATTCACAACAAATGGTGCATGGCAGATGCCTTCGACCATGTTGTGATCTCCGGCGAGGTTGGGCTGATGAAACCCGACCCGCGCATTTTTGAACTGTCGGTCTCCGGGCTCCAGATTGAGCCCGAAGAAGGCGTCTTTATTGATGACATGCCCGCCAACGTGGCTGGGGCCCGGGCTTTTGGCCTGCAGGCGGTTCAGTTCATTTCCACCCAGCAAACCATCGCCGCAATCAAGGCGTTATTATAAAGAGGTTATTTTGGGTGTTTTTTTGGTGGCTGCGCCACCAAAAAAACACCCAAAAAATCTCTATTTTTAGCTGTTTTAAAACGAGGTAAATCCTTATGCCCAACCTGCACGAACTGACCATATCCGAAGCCGCCAACCTGATCCGCCAGGGAAGTGTATCGCCCATTGCTTTGACCCAGGCCTGCCTGGAACGAATTGCAGCCCTGGATGGGCAGGTGAACAGCTTTATCACCCTGACTGGTGACCTGGCCCTTGAGCAGGCCCGCCAGGCCGAGCAGGAAATCCGGCATGGGCATTACAAAGGCGAACTGCACGGCATCCCACTGGCCCTCAAAGATCTGTACGAAACCGCCGGGCTGCGCACCACAGCCGGATCAACCTTTTTTGACCTGCCGCTGCCGGAGCAGGATGCCCAGGTGGTTCAAAAGCTGCGCCAGGCGGGCATGGTGCTGCTGGGCAAACTGAACATGCACGAGATTGCCCTCGGCATTACCAATGAAAACCCGCATTACGGCCCGTGCCGCAATCCCTGGGACCTGCGCTGCATCACCGGCGGCTCCTCGGGCGGGTCGGCGGCGGCCCTGGCGGCCGGTTTCTGCCTGGGCTCGCTCGGCAGCGATACCGGCGGATCCATTCGTATCCCGGCGGCCCTGTGCGGGATCGTTGGTCTCAAGCCCACCTATGGGCGCTCCAGCCTGCGCGGCGTGATGCCGCTGAGCTGGAATCTGGACCATGCCGGGCCGCTGGCGCGCAGTGTGCGCGATGTGGCCCTGCTGCTCCAAAACATCGCCGGTTATGATCCCCAGGATCCATATTCAGTCAACGCGCCGGTGGACGATTACCTTTCGGGGCTCAAACAGGGTATTCGCGGCTGGCGGATTGCAGCCCTGGATGATGAATACTTCCGCGAGGTGGACGAGCCCGTTTGGGCCGCGGTTGAACAGGCCGTGGCCGTTTTCCAAAAGCTGGGCGGCGTGGTAGAGCGAATTTCGATCCCGGAATTTCGCAGTTACGCCCAGGCCAACAGCCTGATGGTCACCAGCGATGGGGCCGCCTTCCACCGCCAGCGCCTGCAGGAAAAACCGCAGGGTTTTGGGGCGGATGTGCTGCGCCGCCTGCAAAACGGGGCCGCCTTCACCTCCACCGAATACAGCCTGGCCCGCCGCACCCAGACCCTGGCCCGCCGCCATTTCGCGCAGCTCTTTGAACGCTTTGACTTGCTGCTGCTGCCCACCACCCCCTCCACCGCCCACCAGATCGGCGGCGAGGACGCCGATAAGCGCGCCCCGCAGCTCACCCGCTTTACTGCCCCCTTCAATCTGACCGGCCTGCCCGCCATCTCGGTGCCGGCGGGCCAGGCAAATGGCCTGCCCATCGGCCTGCAGATTGTGGCCAATCACTGGAAAGAGGCCGCCCTCCTGCGCGGGGCCTACGCCTTTGAGCAGGCCACCACCTGGCATAACCAGCGTCCTATGTAAATTTTGATAATTTGGGGTGGCTGCGCCACCCCAAATTATCAAAAAATCCTGCAGGATATTTCTAATTCGGCCCCGCCGGGTAAGCCAATGGATTCGGGGCCAGCCCGGGGGGAGGATACACCTGGCCGGCAGGGCTCGCCCCGGCAAACTGCGGCCCCAGGATTTGGGCCAGCAAGGCCAGCAGACCCTGATTTTCGCCGGCATAGAGCACAATCAGGCGGCCGCGTTTGAAGAAGTGCGGCGGCGCTCTCCATTCATGCATGGAGACCACCCGCTCCTCAGGATTGGAGCCAGAGGGGTTCTTGCGTTCAATTTTGTAACCCGAGGGTGACACGCCTTCAGCCTGGGCCTCAGCCGCCGCAGCATCTGGAAATTCGTACACCAGAATCGATTCGCCCCAGACCCGAACCTGGTCGCCCGCCACCTCAAAACCCAGACTTTCTGACTGTTGACCGGTTCGCTGCGTAGCCTGACTTTCAGGGGCCAGGGCAGCATTCAAATCGGCAAGAAAACCGGCAAGGCTGTAGGCCGGCGCCGGATAAGCCAATGGGGCCGGGGCCAGCCCGGGCGCAGGGTACGCCTGGCCAGGTTCAGGATAGCTATTGAAAATTGCCCGTCCTTCAGCAAACTGCGGCCCCAGAATTTGGGCCAGCAGGGCCAGCAGACGCTGATTTTCCCCGGCATAGAGCACAATCAGGCGGCCGCGTTTAAAGAAGTGCGGCGGCGCTCGCCATTCATGCATGGAGACCACCCGCTCCTCCGGATTGGAGCTGGAGGGGTTCTTCCGTTCAATTTTGTAACCCGAGGGTGACACGCCTTCAGCCTGGGCCTCAGCCGCCGCAGCATCTGGAAATTCGTACACCAGAATCGATTCGCCCCAGACCCGAACTTGCTCGCCCGCCACCTCAAAACCCAGACTTTCTGACTGTTGACCGGTTCGCTGCGCAGCCTGACTTTCAGGGGCCAGGGCAGCATTCAAATCGGCAAGAAAACGGGCAAGGTTGTAGGCCGGCGGCATGACAGCCTTGAACAGCAAAAACACAAACCCCAGCAGCGCCAGCCAAGGAATAATTTTTCTAAATACTGGTACAATATTTACCTTATGCATAATCCACCCACCAATTCTGATAGACGACAGCAGCGCAGTGCGTTGGCGGTCAACCTCGGCCTGGGCGCCAACATCCTGCTGGCGGCCCTCAAAACCACCATCGGCATCTTCGGCCACAGCCCGGCGCTGCTGGCGGAAGGCGTCAACTCCACTTCGGATGTAGCCTATTATATCGTGGTCAGCATTTTTATGCGCCTGGCGCGCAAGCCCGCCGACGAAGAGCATCCCTATGGCCACAGTCAGCTTGAAAGCATTTCTGCCCTCATCGTTGGGGCTTTTGTCATCACGACCGCCATCGCCAT
>Ga0268298_10000925_pt1 | contig 36375 bp, 34 predicted proteins | sample WWTPWeurt_MetaG_FD_194462 | JGI IMG/M metagenome (GOLD analysis project Ga0268298, IMG submission 194462) | Activated sludge microbial communities from WWTP in Nijmegen, Gelderland, Netherland - WWTP Weurt | ecosystem: Engineered > WWTP > Aerobic digester > Activated sludge | place...
CAAGCATGTGACGCTGGCCACCAAGAGCAACGGCATCTCGATCTCGATGCCCTGGTGGGACGAGCGCTGCATCGAGGCCGCCGCGAAGTACCCCGACGTCACCTGGGACAAGCAGCACATCGACATCCTGTGCGCCCGCTTCGTGCTGCAGCCGCAACGCTTCGATGTGGTGGCGGCCACCAACCTGTTCGGCGACATCCTCTCCGACCTGGGCCCGGCCTGCACCGGCACCATCGGCATCGCGCCTTCGGCCAACCTCAACCCCGAGCGCAGGTTCCCCAGCCTGTTCGAGCCGGTGCACGGCTCGGCGCCCGACATCTACGGCCAGGGCATCGCCAACCCGGTGGCGATGATCTGGTCGGCCGCGATGATGCTCGACTACCTGGGCCACAGCCAGGGGGCCGAGCGCGAAGCCCACGACGCGATCCTGCGCGCCATCGAGAAGGTGCTGGCCGACGGGCCGCGCACCCCCGACCTGGGCGGCTCCGCCTCCACGCGCCAGCTGGGCGAGGCGGTGGCCGCGCTGGTGGCCGACGGCATCTGAGCGCCAGCGGATTCCTACCCGCAAGCGCCGCCTACGCACTCCGTTCCACCCCACGCTGCCCACGCCCCAGCCCTCGCACCCACCAGGCCATGGACGAGATCGACGTCGCCGTCATCGGAGCCGGAGTCATCGGCCTGGCGGTGGCGCGTGCGCTGGCGATGGCGGGGCGTGAAGTGGTGATCCTCGAGGCCGAGAACGCCTTCGGCACCGCCACCAGCGCCCGCAACAGCGAGGTCATCCACGCCGGCCTGTACTACCCGCCCGGCTCGCTGCGGGCCACGCTGTGCGTGCGCGGCAAGGCGCTGCTGTACGACTTCTGCGCCACGCATGGCGTGGCCCATCAGCGCATCGGCAAGCTCATCGTCGCCACCGAGGCGGCCGAGCTGCCGCTGCTCGATCGGCTCGCGGCACAGGCCGCGGCCTGCGGCGTGCACGACCTGCAGCGCCTCAGCGCCGATGAGGCCCGTGCGCTCGAGCCCGAGATCCGCTGCGTCGGCGCGCTGCTGTCGCCCTCCACCGGCATCGTCGACAGCCACGGCCTGATGCTGGCCCTGCTGGGCGAGGCAGAGACGCATGGTGCGATGCTGGCGCTGTGCTCGCCGGTCACCGGCGGTGCGATCACCGGCAACGGGTTCGAGCTCGAGGTGGGGGGCGAGCAGCCCAGCCGTCTTCGCGCCCGCACACTGGTCAACGCCGCCGGGCTGGGCGCGCCGGCCCTGGCCCGGTCGCTGCAGGGCTTTGCCGCCGATCGGGTGCCTCGAGATCATCTCGCCAAGGGGTGCTATTTCACGCTGCCCGGCAAAGCGCCGTGCCGGCACCTGGTGTACCCGGCGCCGGGTGCGTCGGGTCACCTGGGCGTGCACCTGACGCTCGACCTGGGCGGCCAGGCCCGCTTCGGCCCCAGCTTCACCTGGGTGGACGCGATCGACTATCGCGTGGACCCAGCCGAGGCCGACCACTTCTACGCCGCGGTGCGGCGCTACTGGCCCGGCCTGGCCGACGGGGCCCTGCAGCCCGGGTATGCCGGCATCCGGCCCAAGATCTCGGCACCCGGCGAGCCGGCGGCCGATTTCCGCATCGACGGGCCTGCCCAGCATGGCGTGCCCGGGCTGGTGCAGCTCTTCGGCATCGAGTCGCCAGGGCTGACCTCGTCGCTGGCCATCGCCGAACAGGTGCTGCAGCGCCTGGCGCAGGCGGCGCGCAGGGGAGACTTGGCGTGAGGCTGCGACCGGGCTTGGCGCTGGCGGCGTGGCTGCTGTGCCTGGCGCCACGGCTGACCGCCGCGCCCCTGCTGAGCTGCGACAGCCTGGAGATGCGCAATCGGGCGCTGGTGCTGGTGAACCAGTTGCGCGCCGAAGGCATCCCCTGTGGCAGTTCGCCCTCCGTCCCCGCACCGCCGCTGGAGTGGTCGGACGTGGCCATGCGCGCGGCGCATCTGCATGCGGTGGACATGGCCACCAACAGCCGCCTGGCCCACGCCGGCAGCGATGGCCGGTCCGGCGGCGACCGGCTGACCGAAGCTGGCTTCAGCTGGCGTCGGTGGGCCGAGAACCTGGCCGCCGGCACCCGATCGCTGGACGAGGTGATGCGCCTGTGGGCCGCCAGCCCCACGCATTGCGTCAACCTGATGCAGCCGCAGCTCAGCCAGATGGGCCTGTCGTGCGTGCCGGGCCGCGATGGCCGCATGTACTGGGCGATGAGCCTGGCCACGCCGCGCTGAGCCGCGCGCGCCGCGGCCGCCGCCGTCAGCCGACGGGCCGGTTCTGGTAGTCGCTGGCGGGGCCGTTGCGATTCTGGTAATCGCTGGGCTGGCCCTGACGATTCTGGTAATCGGCCATGTTTCCGTTCATGTTCTGGTAGTCGGACGGGCCCGAATTCACTGCCGAGCTGCGGCTGCGGCCCGGCAACTGGCCGACCCCCGGAGGCGGGAGGTTGGACGACGGGGTCGACGACGCGATCACGTGCGACACCGGCTTCCGGAAATCCAGCGAGTAGTTGGCGCGGTGCGTGTGGCCGCCCTGCCCGACCAGGCCATGAAAGGCCCTCTCGGTCTTCCGGATCGCGGCCGGCACCTCCGAGGACCCGGCGCGCTTCACCCACAGCGCGTAGTACTCGCCGTTCAGGTGGTAGGTGATGAAGGCCGAGATGTCGTCCGGCACCTCGCGCCGGAAGGTCGATGGGTTGTACTCGATGTCCAGGACGATGATGAGCCCCTTCTGGTTCAGGCCCACCATCGGGTTCGAGTAGACGCCGTACCCGGCCACAACGGCGGTGGTGCCGCGGCTGTCGTCCGGCTGGGACTTCTCGGACGCCTGCAGCATTGTCACGACGAAGGCCTGGACGTGCGGCTTGAAGACCACGGGGTTGATGACCAGTGAGAAGCTGATGCCGGACATGCTTGCGACTCCTGCGTGGTGATCGGCGCGTGCCACGCGCCGCCTGGGCGAACTGCAGTTGGCGACCGGCCGGCGACCAGGCCCTTGCGCTGCGCGGATCCTAGGCCTCGCCTGCCGGATCGGACCCCGCGTTTTCCTGTAGAGCCGCCGCCGGCGAACCGACTGCGCCGCTCAGTGGCTTCGAACGATCGCGTCAATCGCTTCGAACCGCCGGCCCCCCGGGGCTGCGCAGAATCCGCCCCGCGGGGCCCGCCGTGGCGCCCCTGACCTTTCAACCTTCAGAGGACCGAACCATGAGCGCCATCGTCATCGTCTACCATAGCGGCTACGGCCACACCGCCAAGATCGCCGAGGCCGTCGCCTCCACCAGCGGCGCCGCGCTGCTGGCCATCGACGCCGAGGGCAACCTGCCCGAGGGCGGCTGGGAAGCACTGGCCGCCGCGAAGATGATCGTCTTCGGCTCGCCCACCTACATGGGCATGGCCAGCTGGCAGTTCAAGAAGTTCGCCGATGCCTCCAGCAAGCCCTGGTTCGGCCAGGCCTGGAAGGACAAGCTGGCCGCCGGCTTCACCAACTCGGCCACGCTCAACGGCGACAAGCACTCGACGCTGCACTACATGATGACCCTGGCCATGCAGCACAGCATGATCTGGGTCGGCACCGGCATGATGCCGGTGAACCACAAGGCCGCCACGCGCGACGACATCAACAACGTCGGCTCGTCGTCGGGCCTGATGACGGTGACGCCATCGGATGCGTCGACCGACGAGATGGTGCCCGGCGACATCGCCACCGCGAAGAAGTTCGGCGAGCGGCTCGCCGCCGTGGTGGGCAAGCTGGCGGCCTGAGCGGGCTGAACAGCAGGCCGGCGCCGCGGGTGCCGGCCGCGTGTGTGTTCTTCGGGCGCCAGGCCGGCGCCCGATGCGCGGCTGCTACTCGAATCGATCCTTGGCCAGCAGCCGGCCATCCGGGTCGTCGTCGTCCTCGTCGTCCAGGTCGCGTCGGGCCGAGGGCGGCAGCTTGGCAATGATGGCCTCGATCATCTGCACATGCTCGGTCTCTTCGTCGCGCAGTTCCTCGAACAGCGCCTTGACGTCGGGCTGCGTCACGTAGCGCAGCGCCTGGTCGTAGAAGTCGAAGGCCTTCTTCTCGGACGACAGCGCCACCAGGTAGGCCTTGAGCGGCGACATGCCGCGAGCCGGCGCGCCGTAGTCGGGCGCCTCGACATCGAAGATGTCGGTGATGCGCACCCGCGGGCGCTGATCGCCGAACAGCGCGATGCGTCGCTCGGCGATCTGCTCGCCGTGCTTGTTCTCGTTGACAGCCATCGCCTCGAAGACCGAAGCCGCATCGCCCGCGGCACTGGTGCCCAGCTGATCGGCGAACTGCCGGTAGCGCTTGAAGGCCTCGACCTCGATCAGCGTGGCGAGATCGAGGGCATCCATCAGCGAGAGTGTCGAGAAGTCGAGCTTGGTAGACATGGCACCTCCGTCAATGTCCGGCTGCTGCGCGAGGCCATCCTGCGCGCCCCATGAAGGCAGCTTGGACGCTCATTCGGGCTGCCGGCACGAACCATATGCCTCGCGGGTCGGGCCGCGTCATGAGCCAGCGCAAGGTTGCGTCAACCGCAGGGCCGGCCCGCCGGTTCTCCCCGAGCGTTGCGCCTGCCGCCTTGATGCGGGACAGGCCGTCCGGCGACACAGGCCGGCCGGGGCGGACCCGGCGAGGGGCCTCAGCCGCCCAGCGTGGCCAGCAACCCCGCCACGCCCAGGCCCAGCGCGGCCATGGCATCGCCGGCGATCAGCCCGCCGCCCACCAGCGAGGTGGTGCTCATGTCGGCGGGCAGGCCCTCGTCCTCGGGCCGACGGCCCCGGCGCCCGTCCAGCCATTGCAGCGCGCTGGTGATCACGCTGCCCGCCGCGAACCAGGCCGAGGTGGCCAGGCCGAGAAAGGTGCCGAACGAGTAGGCATAGGGGGACGGCAGCACCACTGCATCCAGCACGAAATCGGTGGCCAGCGGCAGGCGACCGCTGTCGCGCCAGCGGCGGTAGGCGGCCCGCTCGAAGACCAGGCTGCGCAGCACCTGCACGCCCAGGCCCAGGGCCACGCCCAGCCAGATGGCGGTGCGCTGATGGGGCTTGTCGTCGGTGAGGCTGCGCAGCGCGCCGACGATCTTGAAGGTCATGGCCGAGGCCCACTGCGCCGGCTGGTCGGCCGCCTTCATCTGCGTCTGGTCCAGGCGCAGAACGGGGTAGGCGTTCATGAACAGCTCGGCAAAGGCGGCCGTGAGCAGCGCCCCCACCACCAGCCCCATCACCTGGAAGCGGAACTGCGGTGTGCGCGGCGTGCCCAGGCGCCAGCCGGTGCTGCGGTCCTGCTGCATGTCGCCTGCCACGCTGGTGGCCACCAGCAGCACGCCGCCGGCCACCAGGCCCACGGCCGGGTCCTTCAGCCCCAGCCAGGCCATCAGCACCACCGCCAGCACGAAGGCCGACGAAATCGGGCTCGAGTCGCTGATGCCCAGCGAGATGCCGTTGACCATCGTGATCACAAGCGTGAGCCCCACGGCGAACACCATGAAGCCGAGCGGCCGCTGCATCAGCACCGTGCCCACCCACACCACCGCCGCGCCCCAGCAGATCGTCCACAGCACCAGGCGCCGGGTGTTGGTGCGCTTCCAGGATTCGTCCGGCAAGGCCGTGGCCGCCGCAGCAGCGGGCGGCTGCGGCGCCCGCCAGCGGCCCAGCGCCTCCAGCAGGATGCGCCCGATGTCCCACAGCGCCGCGCCCATGATCATGCCCAGGCCGACGAGGAAGGTGATCTTGCGGTAGGGCGCGCCCTGCTCCAGCCAGCCGATGGCCACGAACTGCGGGATCAGCCAGGTGCCGGTGAGCGCCGCCACCAGCGCCGGGATGCCGATGCGCGCACCCACCAGCATGCCCGCGCCGAAGGTGGAGCACGAAAGCTCGATCGCCCCCATCCACGCCACCTTGGCCGACGCCAGGCCGCCGGCCAGGCCCAGCGCCGCGCCCCCGCCCAGCCGCGCCACCGAGCGACGCAGCAGGTTCAGGTCGGTCAGTGCGCGCAGGATGTTGGCCACCGCCAGCCCCGACGGGAACGTGAGCTGCAGCCGATCGACCAGGATCGGCGTGTACAGCATGCCCACGCCGGCCCCGAACATGCCGATGGACAGCATGTACAGCACCATCTGCCACAGCGGCAGGCGCGGCAGGCCCAGCCAGTCCATCGCCTGCAGCAGCACCCCCATGCCGGCCATGCCGGCCACCGAGGCCGCCGCGGTCTGCATGTAGTTGGCGCCATGCTTGCCCTCGGGCCCGTAGCCGAAGGTAACCACCGAGCCGAGAATGCCCGCCAGCACCTGCCCACCGACGAAGAAGCCGATGGAGAAGTTCATGTACGACGCGGTGACGCCCCCCAGCGGCCCGAGCACCAGGCTGCCCAGCAACGCCAGCATCACGTAGTAGCGCTTGCTGCCGATGGGCGGCAGCCAGGCCCAGCGCTGACCGCTGTGAGGTGCGCCGGGAGGAGGGGTGGAATCGTGGGCCATAAGGTCGCGCCAGTCGGTGCGTGGGTGAGCAGGCTTGGTGAAGCGGCCCTCGCTGGGGCCGCCGGCATGGGCCCAGCATACCCACGAATGGCGCGCGGTCAGCGCATCGCTTCCACCTGAGCCGCAGGCCAGGCGCAGGCACTCATGACCGAATCATTCCAACTGACGAAGCGGGCATGGCCACGCACCGGTGCGCAGACGCAGGTGCACCGACCCCGGACAGTCCTTCCCGAACAGCCTGGGGCACGGTCAAGGGCCGCGGATCGGTCTCAACGGATGGATTCACCTGCGCCACCGAGGCTGCAGAAGTGGACGCCCCGGCAGCCGCGGATCGATCGATCAGTTCGAGCCGGCCGTCGTGGTGCTCCACCAGGGCGCTCAGGCTCTCGACCCAATCCCCATCGTTGCAGTACAGCACGCCCTGGATCTCGCGCATCTCGGCGTGATGGATGTGGCCGCAGACCACCCCTTGAAGGCCGCGGCGCTGGGCCTCGCGAGCCACGGCCGCCTCGAAGTCGCTGACGTAGCTGACGGCGCGCTTGACCTTGGCTTTCAGGTACCGCGACAGGCTCCAGTAGGGCAAGCCCAGTCGGGCCCGCAGGTTGTTGAAGCGCCGATTGACCTTGAGCACGAACTCGTAGGCCAGGTCTCCGACATAGGCCAGCCACTTTGCGCATTGAATGACACCGTCGAACAGGTCGCCATGCGTGACCCACAGGCGCCGGCCATCCAACAGTTCATGGACGCAGTCCTCCATGACCTCGACGCCGCCGAAGCTGTGGTCCACGTAGCGTCTGGCGAACTCATCATGATTGCCGGGGATCATGATCACCCGGGTACCCTTGCGCGCCTTTCGCAACAACTTCTGCACCACATCGTTGTGCGCCTGCGGCCAGTACCACCGGCGCCTGAGCTGCCAGCCATCGACGATGTCTCCGACCAGGTAGAGCGTGTCGCACTCGACGTCGCGCAGGAAATCAAGCAGTGCGTGCGCCTGGCACCCAGGGGTGCCCAGATGCAGGTCGGAGATCCAGACCGTGCGCACATGCAATGCAGGTGACGGTTCAGCCGGGCCTGGAGCAGCCATCAATATCCCCGTGGTGTCAACGCGCGAGATGCTGCCCATCGCCGGTGACGGGTCTGTGACGATCCGCTGCATCGCGGTGCCGGTGACGACTCGCGTTCGATTCGACCGACGTCGGCAGGCCTGCGCCAGATCCGATGGGCCTGCCGCGGCGTCATCAGGCGGTCACGAAGCCGCGACAGTATCGCCGCCATGGTCTGCATCGATCTCGTCTACTTCAACGCCGGCGGCGGACACCGCGCCGCAGCCCTGGCGCTCGACGGCGCGATTCGTGAACGGCAGCTTGCCAGGGAAGTCAGGCTCGTCAACCTGGCCGATGTGCTCGATCCACAGTCAACGTTCGAGAAGATTGTCGGAATCAAGGCGGAAGACCTCTACAACAAGCGCCTAGCCAGTGGTTGGACCATCGGTCTGTCGCAGGAACTCAAGCTGCTTCACGGCGCGATCCGACTGGCACACGAAGCGATGCGCAGACGCCTTGGCGCACACTGGCGCCGGACCCGGCCAGACGTGGTGGTGTCCCTCATTCCCAACTTCAATCGCGCGCTTCACGACGGCCTGGCCTCTGCCTGCCCTGAAGTGCCGTTCGTGACCGTGATGACGGACATGGCGGACCATCCCCCGCACTTCTGGATCGAACCCGGCATCCGCCAGCATCTCGTGTGCGGCACGCCGAAAGCCCTGGCGCAGGCCAGGGCAGCAGGATGCGACGAATCGCTGCTGCACCTGGTCAGCGGGATGATGCTGCGGCCCGAGTTCCATCGGCCGTTGACGTCGGATCGGGGAATTGAGCGAACGAAGCTGGGCCTCCCGGCGGACGGGCAGATCGGGCTGGTCCTGTTTGGTGGTGCCGGTGCGCGGGTGATGGAGTCGATCGCCGAACGCCTTCCCCGCATGCCACTGATCGTCATGTGCGGCCATAACGCCGACCTGGCGCGGCGGATCGCGGCGCGCAAATGTGCGGCGCCGAGGGCGATCATCGGGTTCACCACCGAGGTGCAGCGCTACATGGGCCTGGCTGACTTCTTCATCGGCAAGCCCGGCCCCGGCAGCCTCAGCGAAGCGGTGCAGTGTGGCCTGCCAGTCATCACCACGCGCAATGCCTTCACGCTGCCGCAGGAGCGCTACAACACCGATTGGGTGCTGGAGAATCGCCTCGGGCTGGTGTTGAAGGACTTCCGGTCCATCGGGCCGGCGGTCGAGCAACTGGCCGCGTCGATGCCGGCCTTCCGTGCGGCCGTGGCCGGCATGCGAAACCGGGCGCTGTACGACGTCGTGGATCTCATTGCTCGGCTCCTCGTGCAACCCGACGCCGGCCAGCACAGCAGTTCGTGCGAACCCACCCGTCCAGCCGTGATGGACCTGACCGCCTGAGCGCGGCCGGCGGACCCGATGCGCAGTGCCCACGGCAACAGGGCGACAACCGATCGGGCGGCCGAAATGGTATAAATCGTTTATATCCATTTCAGGAGCCGCGCATGGTCACGAGCCCTCTCAAGTCCACCAAGTCCTCCGGAGTCGCTGCGCCGAAGCCTCCGTCCACCCGGAAGGCAGCCCCGCCCGCGCAACCGGCCCCTGCGGCGCCAGTCAAAGGGGCCGGCAGGGCACGAATGAAGGCACCCGTCGCTGCGCCGCCTGCCGCGGCCACCAAAGCGGTGGCTCCCGTGTCTGCACCAACGTCGAAGACCGCGGTGGCACCCAAGCCCGTCAAGGTGCGCTTGGTCAGAGACAGCTTCACCATGCCCGAGGACGACCATGCACTGATCGGCACGCTCAAGAAGCGGCTGCTCGTCCTGCAGCGGCCGACCAAGAAGAGCGAGCTGTTGCGGGCCGGCCTGAAGGTGCTGGCCACCTTGACGGATGTTGAATTGAAGGCCGGTGTCGAGGGCCTTGCGTCAATCAAGACAGGCCGCCCGAAGAAGCATTGAGATCGTCCCGCGGCAGCGCGTCGACTGTTTCTTTTGTCACCTGCGCCCTTGATCGCCTGCAACATGGCCCGGCGAGCCGCTGACTCGCGTCGTCAGCGTCGGCGGGCCCAGGGGCCCAGCGCCAGCGCCTCGAGCGTCATCAGCCAACGGTCCACCTCGCGGTTGACCAGCATCGAACGGGGCACGAGGCCCGCCGACACGGCGCCTGCGTAGCTGTGGCGCAGCGCATCGAAAGGCTGCAGCATGGCCTCAAGCAGCGCTGGAAGAAGCGTCGCCAATCCAGCATCGTCGCCCCCCTGGGCACTGGAGGCGCGCGTGCTGCGGCTGACGTGGGCGCGGACCATGACTTCTCCTTTGCCGGCGGGTTGTCCGATGGGTGTCATCGGATGCTTGCAAGACTCGTGCCGCCCGGCTGCACCGCCCCACCTGCGAAGCACGGAAAGGCGACCCTCGCCCCATCGGGCGAGGGTCCAATCGCACCTGCGAGGAGACTTGGGGGGCAACACTCGCCGTGACAACCCGCCACCACGGCACCCGAAGGCTCACCTGAGCACAGGCAGCGCGCCTTCCTTGGTACCGATGTAGCCGATGGCCGCGCGCTTGCGGTTGTTCCACTTGCTGTTGATCGCCGCCAGCACTTCCGCCTTGTCGGCCCCGGTGTAGTTGGCCAGCGGATTGCTGCCGTACGGCGTGCCGCGGTCCTCGCCCGGGTGCTGGAAGTTGCTGGTGATGTAGGCGAAGCCGTTGAGGTTCTCGATCACGTTCAGGCCGGTGGCCTCGGCGTTCATCGGCACCGACAGGATGCGCGACAGCTTGCGCGTGTCGACGTTGAAGGCCCACACGTAGTTGTTGTTGCGCCGACTGGTGTCCTCGCCGATCAGCAGGGTGCGGGCCAACTCCATGAACTTGACGTTGTCGGGCCCGCACACCTTGTCCTGCGCGCAGGCGTTGCCCTCGGCATCCTTGCTGCCGCCCGACCAGCCGCCGAGCAGCTCGACGATGCTGGTCATGCGGGTGGCCACCAGGTCGCTGGCGATGGCATTGCCGGCCGTGTCCTTGATGCCGCCGGCCAACGTCAACTCATAGATCGCGCCGCCGTCGTTCCGATCGAGCTGGATGTGATCGGCCGGTGCCGCCGGATCGGCCAGCATGGTGGTCTCGATGCGCGAGATCACCACATAGGCCTTCTTGTCCTTCCGGTTCTGGGTGATGCCTTCCATCTTGGTGAACTCGGTCGTGGCGCCCAGGTAGGCCGCGTAGCGGCGGGTCTCGAGGAAGGCGGCCGCCTTCTCCTGGCCGGGCTTCAGGCGCAGCCACTCGGTGCCGCTGTAGGTCTGCACCTTGCGAAAGCTGCTGTCCTGCGGATCGTTGTTCGAGACGTCGAAGATGTCGGTGAACTTGATCCCGCCGTCGACCAGGGCCTTGATCTGCGCATCGCTGGCGCTGCCCAGCTTCACCCAGGCCAGGTCGGCGCTGCCGCCGTTGGCCTTGCTCGTCTGCATCCACTTGCCGGCGTAAAGCGAGCCGGCCGAGAGATCATTCGCACGGTCGGCGACGAACATGAACAGGCCCGTGGCCTTGCCGTCGTCGCCCATGTAGACCGTCCTGCCATCGGGCTGCACATCGGCCAGCTCGCGCGCGAAGCGGCCCAAGGCGTAGTGCTTGGTCACGCTGGTCTTGCCATCGGCAACCACGCTCACCTCGGGCACCAGCCCATAACGGTAGGGATTGGCGGACGCGGCATTGCCGAAGTAGAAGGTGCTGAACGAGTTGATGTCGGTGCCATCGTCGCTGTCGGTCGCCTTGGCGAGGCCGGCGCGCACCTTCGCGTCGGGCTCGTATTCCTCGCTGCCCAGGTGCGTGTTCCACGGCGAGGTCGAACTGTTGCACGGGATCCACAGCCCGCCCACGTCCTTGAAGCTGATGTTGGCGTAGCTGACCGCGCTCAGCGCACCGGTGACGCGGTCCTGGTTGAGGAGGGTCAGGCCCATGCCTGCGGGCAGCTTGCTCCAGAAGCTGCCGGTCTGGCCGCTGGGCGGCAGTTCGCGGTATTCGAAGTGGTTGATCAGTGCCAGCGCGTGATGGCGTGCCGCGTCGGCGGCGGTCATGCCGGGGATGCTCAGCAGCGAGGTGCCGTCCGGCGCGTCGTAGGCCAGCTGGCCGTTCGCATCGGTGACCGGCTTGTCCGTGGCATCAACGATGCCGCCGACCAGCTTGCCGCCCAGCGAGTCGCCCGTGCCCATGAGCACGTGGTAGGTCAGGTCCAGTGTGCGCACCGTGCCGTCGCTGTAGGTCACCTTGACCTGTGCCTTGGTGTAGGCATCAGCCTTCTCGGCAACAGTGGCAGGCGCGGCCATGCCGATGAACTCCATGCCGATGGCCTGGGCCGCATCGCTGCCGCCGCAGCCGCTGAGGCTGATGGCAGCGACGGCCGCCATTGAAGTGAGTCTGAGCTTCAAGTGATTTCCTCGGATCAGTGTTGAGTCGACGGTCCGGCGCGGCCCTGCTGTCGGCAGGCCACCGGGCACCCACCCGAGGCTACGCAGCCGAGGTGTCAGCACGGTGAAGCACCGGTGACGCCGCGATGACAGCGCCGCCCGATGCTCGGGCAGCGCCTATGCGGCCCATGACTTCAGGGCCCGCATCAGCGGGCGCTTCTTCGACTGGTGCGCCTGCATGCGACGCAGGATGTCGTCCAGCGTGCGCATCGCCTCGAGGATGTGTGGGCCCTTGTTGAGCATCACGCATTCGGCGCGCACACCCATGGCCGCATCGGTGATCTCCGCACGCGATGGCAACCCGGTCTTGGCCAGGGTCTCCAGCACCTGGGTGGCCCACACCACGGGCATGTGCGCCGCCTCGCAGGCCCAGAGGATCTCCTCCTGCACCTCGGCCATGCGCTCGTAGCCGCACTCCACTGCCAGATCGCCGCGCGCGATCATCACGCCGGCCGCGGGCGCCGACATCGCAGCCAGCAGCATCTGCGGCAGATGCTCGAAGCCGCGCCGGGTCTCGATCTTGAGGATCAGGCCCACATGCGGGGCATCCAGCACGTGCAAACGCTGGCGCAGGGCCTGCACATCATCGGCCGACTGTGCGAACGACAGCCCGATCAGGTCGGCATGGCGGGCAGCGACCTCCAGATCCTGCAGGTCCTTCTCGGTCAGCGCCGGCAGATCCAGTTCGGTGTCCGGCAGGTTGATGCCCTTGTCGGCCACCAGCTTCTCGCCACCGTCGCGGGCCTGCGTGATCTCGAGTTCGACCTTGCCTTTCAGCCGACGGCGGACCACCGCGCCGATTCGGCCGTCATCGAACCACACCCGCTGGCCACTGCGCAGCCGCGGCAGCGCCTCTGGCAGCGTGCACACGATGCGCGCTGGGCGACGCTTGCCTGCGCCATCCGCCGGATCCTGGCCACCGATGCCGGTGGCCAGCAGGTGCACGCGATCGCCGCGATACAGCGTCACCTGACCTGGTGCGGCGCTGATGCCATCGATGGAGGTGTGCGCATCGGGATGGTCGGGCCGGCTCAGGCTCAGCTGGGTCTGTTCGCAAAGGTAGGCAGCGCTGGCGCAGGTCACGATGGCCAGGCCAGACCTGCGCTCCACCACCTTGAGGCGGCGGCGGGCCCCTCGGGCGTCCACCAGGGCGACCTCGTCGCCGACGGTCAGCGAATCCACCCAGCGTGGATCCACGCCCAAGGTGGCATCGACATCCGCCGTCGGCCCCTGCAGCCGCCGTGAGCGCAGCGCGAGACGCGCGGGCATGGTGGCGTGCCCGAAGGCATCGCGCCTGGGCTTGACCTTGAGAACCGCCGGCCCCTGCTCGAACGGGCCGGTGCGAAGCTTGGGGCCGCCCAGATCCATCAGCACCCGAACCTGTCGACCTGCGCGGCGCGCGGCCTTTCGCACCGAGTGGGCCATCGCCATCCACTCCTGGGGCCCGTCGTGTGCGCAGTTGATGCGCGCGATGTCCATGCCGGCATCGATCATCGAGGCCACCAGCGCCGCGTCGGCAGCGGCCTCTGAGGGCAAGGTGACCATGACGCGCACGCGGCGCTCGGCGGGCGTCGGGCCGAACAGACGCTCGGAGTGCTGCGCCAGCAGGTCATGCCCACTGCGAAACCCGGCCGGCTCATCGCCGGAAAGGGCCGACCATTCCTTGCCGCCCAGGCGATGCAGGATGCCCAGCACCTTGTCCACGTTGGCCAGCACATGGTTCTCCGACCGGCCGAGCGAGGACACGCCCATCCAGGCCAGCCGCTCCTGCAACCGACGCAGGTCGAAGCGCCTGAACGCCAGGTAGTGGGCGAGGTTGGTGGCGCCGGCGCGGTGCGCCGGATCCACGCCGGCCATCCGCTCCGACAGCCGCGAGGCATGCTCCAGCATCGATTCGCGCAAGGTCCACAGCTGCGAGATGAGGTCTTCGCAGGACTGGATGTCCCATTGGGCGGTGGCGTCGCTCTGGCGTCTGGAAGGCGGGTTCATCGAAGGGTGCGCGGCGCCACGGTTCACCGGCACTGTGTCGGGCGCACATGTCGGCGCCGTGACGGTTGCGTGACCGGTCGGACATCGGGCCCTGCAGGGCCACTGAAGGCGCCACTGACATCGACTTGTCATCTCCGTCATCGATGCTCTGTCATGTTTTCACTCCTTGATCGCCTCCGGGCGAAACCTGTCATGCATCTGTTGCCGACACACCCATCCCTCCATCGCCGCGCTTCGTGGCTGCCCCGTGTGGCACTGGCCTCGCTGCTGGCTGGCAGCAGCCTGTGGCTGAGCGCCTGCGGCGGAGGCGACGGCGTCCCCTACCTCACGCTCGACGGCCAGAAGCCGCTGGTGGTCGGCCACCGCGGCGCCTCGGGCTACCTGCCCGAACACACGCTGGAGGCCTACCAGCTCGCCATCGACCAGGGCGCCGACGTGATCGAGCCCGATCTGATCTCGACCAAGGACGGCGTGCTCATCGCTCGCCACGATCCCAATCTGGCCTACAGCACGGATGTCGCCAGTCGCCCAGAGTTCGCCAGCCGCAAGCGCGTCGACTGGTCCGTTGACGGCGAGAAGCAGACCGGCTGGTTCGCCCACGACTTCACGCTGGCCGAGATCAAGACCCTGGGCGCGCTGATCACCGATGCCGAGCGCCCGCAGCAGAACAACGGCAAGTTCAAGGTGGTCACCTTCCAGGAGATCATCGACCTGGCCAAGGCCCAGTCGCTCAAGCTCGGGCGCACCATCGCGGTGTATCCCGAGACCAAGAACCCGACCTACCACCGCGAACTCGGGTTGCCGCTGGAGGACAAGCTCATCGCCATGGTCAACGCCGCGGGCTGGAACAGCAAGAGCGCGCCGATCTTCGTGCAGAGCTTCGAGCCGGGCAGCCTGAAGGAGATGCGCACCAAGGGACTGAACACGCGCATGGTGCAGTTGATCGACGCCGACGATTACGATCTCAAGGCCGGCACCCTCACGTTTGCCGCGCCGTACGATCGCCCCTACGACTGGGCCAAGGCGGGCGACAAGCGCCTGTTCAGCGCGATGGTCACCCCGGCCGGGCTGGCCGAGATCAAGACCTACGCCGACGGCATCGGCCCCTGGAAGCCCTACATCATTCCGGTGAAGGGCACGCTGGACGCCTCGGGCAACCTGAAGGACGTCAATGCCGACGGCAAGGTCAACCTCAACGACGCCACCACGCAAGCCCCGACCACGCTCATCGCCGATGCGCACAAGGCCGGCCTGTTCGTGCACGCCTACACCTTTCGCAACGAGAAGCGACGGCTGACCGCCGATGTCAACGGCGACCCCAGGGCCGAGTACCTGCAGTACTACCGGCTCGGGCTGGACGGCCTGTTCTCCGACTTCCCCGACACCGCGGTGGCTGCGCGCGAGGCCTACGCCAAGGAACTCGGGCGCTGACCCGCCGGCGTGAATGACCTCGCCCCCGCCGGCATCGACCGCCCCCTACGGCGCCGACCGCCCCCTACGGCGCCGACGAACGCGGGATCATCTGCGCCTATCGCTTCGACGGGGTCGGGCCGGCACAGCCCGTCGATGCGGCCGAGGCCATCGGCATCTGGACGACAGCCCCGCGCGACAGCGCGGGCTTCGTGTGGCTGCACGTCAACCTGTCGCATGCTGCCGCAGAACGTTGGCTCAGGGCCCATGCCCAGATGCCCGACGACTTCTTCGATGCCATCGGCGAGGGCTCGCGCTCCAGCCGGATCGAGCGCGACGGTGACACGCTGTTCGCGGTGGTCAACGACGCGACCTTCGACTTCTCGTTCGACGCCAGCGACATCGCCACGCTGTGGATCAGCGTGCGGGCCGGCCTGGTCATCACCGCGCGGCGCCATCCCTTGCGCTCAGTCGACCGGCTGCGTGCGGCCGTCAAGCGCGGCGAGGTGATCGACTCCAGCGTGGCCTTGCTGGATCACCTGCTGCGCGACGAATCGGACGAACTGCAGCACATCGCCCGCCGGGCCAGCGAGCGCGTCGACGAGATCGAAGACCAGCTGATCGCGCAGCGGGCCGGCGAACACGCGGCTGAACTGGCCCGTCTGAGGCGCTTGACCGTGCGCCTGCAGCGGCTCATGGCGCCCGAGCCCGGGGCGCTGGTGCGTCTGCTGTCCAACCCGCCCGGCTGGCTGGGCCGGGAGGACCTGCAGCGCCTGCGCGAGGCCAGCGACGACTTCGGCGTCTCGTTGCGCGACATCGCCACGCTGCAGGATCGCATCCGCCTGCTGCAGGACGAGGCCTCGGCCCGCGTGGCCGAAGCCAACAACCGCAGCCTGTTCATGTTGACCATGGTGACGGTGCTGGCGCTGCCCATCAACCTGACCGCCGGCCTGCTGGGCATGAACGTCGGCGGCATCCCGCTGGCCCAGCATGAGCATGGCTTCGTGTACGTGCTGCTGGCCATCGCCGGCATCACCGTGGGGTTCACGCTGTTCGCCTGGCGCCGGCTGATCCCTCGGACGTGAAGCGTGTGCCGCTGGCGTCATCGATTGGTCACGCGGCGTTCACCGCGATGACACTCGACCCCGCCAGCATGGGGGCATGAACACCCAACCCTGCATCGAATCCCCACCGATCGAGATGACTGGTGCACGAGCGGCCACGCTCGACCGCCCGGCCGCCCTGGAGGTTGTCTGGGCCCGCCATGCCGACGAGGTGAAGCTCGCCCAGCGCCTGCGTCACCAGGTCTTCGTTGGCGAGATGGGCGCGCGCCTGAACGTGCCGCCAGGCACCGAGCCCGGCCTGGATGTCGACCTGTACGACCGGTTCTGCGAACACCTGATCGTGCGCACCGTCGAATGCGACGACGCCCCCTCCCAGGTGGTCGGAACCTACCGTCTGCTCACGCCCGATGCCGCACGCCTGGTGGGCGGGCTGTACACCGACACCGAGTTCGACCTGTGGCGCCTGGCCCGCCTGCGACCGCGCATGGTGGAGCTGGGCCGCTCGTGCACCGACCCCGCGTGGCGCCACGGGGCGGTGATGCTGTTGCTGTGGTCGTCGCTGGCGCAGTTCATGCAGCGCAATCGCCTCGAGGTGATGATCGGCTGCGCCAGCGTGGCCATGCGCGACGGCGGCCACCTGGCCGCCAGCCTGTGGCGCTCGCTGAGCCTGACCCACCTGGCGCCGATCGAGGACCAGGTGCGGCCCCGCCTGCCGCTGCCGGTGGACGACTTGCGCCATGACCTGCCGGTCGAACCGCCGCCGCTGGTCAAGGGCTACCTGCGTTGCGGAGCCAAGGTGCTGGGGGCGCCGGCCTGGGATCCGGACTTCGGCACGGCCGACCTTCCGATCATGCTCAAGCTGGGCGAGCTGGCGCCGTCGTACCGGCGGCGCTTTCTGGGCTGCTGAACGTCCTCAGCGGTCTGTGCCCCCGAGAGGGGCCTCGTCCGGCGCAGCGGCAGGCCGCGCCTGAACCCGCGATGCCGGCCACACCAGGCGGAAGGTCGAGCCTTGGCCGGGCGTGCTGTCGATCTCCAGCGTGCCGTCGTGGCGCTGCATCACATGCTTGACGATGGCAAGGCCCAGCCCGGTGCCACCCGACTCGCGCGAGCGGCTGCCGTCGACCCGGTAGAAGCGCTCGGTCAGCCTCGGCAGATGCTCGCGGGGGATGCCGATGCCGGTGTCGGTCACCGCCAGCGCTCCGCCGCCCGACGACCTACTGGACCAACGCACCGCAATCTCGCCGCCGGCGGGCATGTAGCGCACGGCATTGGTCAGCAGGTTGGCCACGGCGCTGTGCAGTTCGCTCTCCTCGGCGGCGATGCGCAGGGCTTCGGGCACCTCGACCAGAAACCGGTGGCGCTGGGCCGACAGCCCCTGGGCCTCGTCGACCGCCCGCCGCACCGCTGGCCACAGGTCGATCCACCGGTCCGCCGGCGGCCGCGGCCCGCCTTCCAGTTGCGCCAGCGTCAGCAGATCCGACACCAGGGCCTGCATGCGGCCGGTCTGCTGCTCCATGAGGCTGATCATGCGGGCCTGCTCGGCTTCGTTCAGCGGAAGGCTGCGCATGGTCTCGAGAAACCCGGACAGCACGGTCAGCGGCGTGCGGATCTCATGCGACACATTGGCCACGAAATCGCGGCGCATGGTGTCGGTGCGCAGCCGTTCGGTCACGTCCTGCGACAGCAGCAGCCGCTGCCCCTCGCCATAGGCCCGGACCAGGACCGAGATCGACGAGGCGCCGCCTGGCGCGCTGATCAGCACCGGCTCGTCCCAGCGCCCCGACTTGAGGTAGGCCACGAACTCCGGCATGCGCACGAGGTTGGTGATCGGCTGCCCCACGTCGCGGCCTGGGTCGAGCCCGAACTGGGCGGCGGCCACCGGGTTGCACCAGTGCACCTGATCCGTGGCATCGAGCAGCACGACGCCGTTGGGAGACGCCTCGATGCCGGCCAGGAACTGGGTCAGCCGACGGCGCTCGACCTCGACCAGCCGCTCCTGCTGCCGCAGGACGCGTTCCATCCGATAGCTGAGCTCACCCCAGAAGCCGGGAGGCCTGGGCGCATCGCCCGAGCGGCCTTCGCGCAACCACCACAGCACCCGGGTCGCGCGGGCGTTGTCGATCAGGCCCCAGGCCGTCACGCCGATCCACGCACCGAGCCCCAGACCCCACAGCGGGGCCTGCACCAGCCGGCCGATCATCAGCCCCAGCATCGGTGCGCAGAGCAGCCAGGCCCACAGGGCGAACAGCCTGGACAGCTGCGAGGCGATGGCCAGCATGGGCTCGCCTTCGCTCAGGGCTCGAGCGGGCTGATGCGCGAGGTGAGCCGATAGCCCGCCCCCCGCACCGTCTCGATCATCCAGGCGCACTGCGCCGGCGCGAGCGCCTCGCGCAGCCGCTTGACATGCACGTCCACGGTGCGCTCTTCGATGAAGACATGGTCGCCCCAGACGCGGTCGAGCAGCTGCGAGCGGCTGTGCACGCGCTCCGGGTGGGTCATCAGGAAGTGCAGCAGCTTGAACTCGGTCGGCCCCAGGCGCAGGTCCAGCCCGTCATGGCTGACACGACGGGTGGCCGGCACCAGGCTCAGCCCCGAGATGAGCACCGGCTCATCGAGCGTATGCGGTGCGCGGCGGCGCAGCACCGCGCGGATGCGCGCCAGCAGTTCGTTGGTCGAGAACGGCTTGGCGATGTAGTCGTCGGCGCCGGCGTCCAGCCCGGCGACCCTGGCCGCCTCGTCGCCGCGGGCGGTCAGCATGATGATGGGCAGGTCGCGCGTGCGCTCGCGGCCGCGCAACTGGCGCGCCACGGCCAGGCCCGACAGCCCCGGCAGCATCCAGTCCAGCAGCACCAGATCGGGCAACTCGCGATCGACGGCCTCCACCGCCGCCTCGCCCGACGCCACCGGCACCACCTCGTGCCCGGCGTAGCGCAGGTTGACGGCCACCAGCTCCGCGATCGCGGGCTCGTCCTCGACCACCAGGATCCGGCTCATCGGGCCACCCCTCGCAGCATGGTCGTCAGGCCCCGTTGGCCAGCGAAGCCACCGTCTCCAGCGGGTTGTGTCGAACGTCGGTGCCCTTGACGATGTAGATGATGATCTCGGAGAGGTTCTTGGCATGGTCGCCCACCCGCTCCAGCGCCTTGGCGACGAACACCAGGTCGATCGAGGCCGAGATGGTGCGCGGGTCCTCCATCATGTAGGTGATGAGCTTGCGCAGCAGGCCCTCGAACTCCTGGTCGATCTCGTCGTCCTGCTGCAGCACCTCGAGCGCGGCCTGGGTGTCCAGGCGCGCGAAGGCGTCCAGCGCCTTGCGCAGCTGCCGGGTGGCCAGCTCGCACTCGTAGGTCAGGTCGCCCACCGGCAGCCGCATGCGGCTGGACACGCCGGTGTTGAGCAGCCGCTGCACCGTGCGCGCGATGCGGGCCGCCTCGTCGCCCACCCGCTCGAGGTTGGCGATGGTCTTGGACACCGCGATCAGCAGCCGCAGGTCGCGGGCCGTGGGCTGGCGGCGGGCGATGATCGACGACAGGTCGCGGTCGATCTCCACCTCCAGGGCGTTGACGCGCTCCTCCTGCTTGAGCACATCCGAGGCCAGGTCGCCGTTGAAGTGCGACAGCGCATGCACCGCGCTGGCGACCTGGCGTTCGACCAGCCCGCCCATCTCGAGCACGCGGGTGGAGATGCCGCTCAACTCGGCATCGAACTGGGTGGAGAGGTGCTTGTCGGTCATGGTGGCTTACCCGAATCGTCCGGTGATGTAGTCCTCGGTGTCCTTGCGCCGGGGCTTCATGAACAGGTCGGCCGTCTTGCCGAACTCGACCAGGTCGCCCAGGTACATGTACGCGGTGTAGTCGCTGCAGCGCGCGGCCTGCTGCATGTTGTGGGTGACGATGACCACCGTGTAGTCGCTCTTGAGCTCGGTGATCAGCTCCTCGATCTTGCCGGTGGAGATCGGGTCCAGCGCCGAGCAGGGTTCGTCCAGCAGCAGCACCTCGGGCTTGATGGCGATGCCGCGGGCGATGCACAGCCGCTGCTGCTGCCCGCCCGACAGGCCAGAGCCGCTCTGGTGGAGCTTGTCCTTGACCTCGTTCCACAGCGCGGCCTTCTTCAGGGCCCACTCCACCCGTTCGTCCATCTCGACGCGTGGCAACGTTTCGAACAACTTGACGCCGAACGCGATGTTGTCGTAGATCGACATCGGAAACGGCGTGGGCTTCTGGAACACCATGCCCACCCGGGCCCGGATCAGGCTCACGTCGATGCGCCTGTCCAGCAGGTTCTGGCCATCGATCAGCACCTGCCCTTCGGCGCGCTGCTCGGGGTAGAGCTCGAACATGCGGTTGAGCACCCGCAGCAGCGTGCTCTTGCCGCAGCCCGAGGGGCCGATGAAGGCGGTGACCTTCTTCTCGGGCAGGTCTAGGTTGATGTGCTTGAGCGCGTGGTAGCTGCCGTAGTAGAAGTTGAGGTCACGCACCGTGATCTTGGTCTTCTCGGCGGCGTCGATGGCGACGGCGGTATCCATGCAGGGTTTCCTTGTGGGGAGCGCGGGGCGTCAGTGCGTCTTGCGGAACAGCACGCGCGCCAGGATGTTCAGGGCCAGCACGCCCAGCGTGATCAGGAACACGCCGGCCCAGGCCAGCTGCTGCCAGTTCTCGTAGGGGCTCATCGCGAACTTGAAGATCGTCACCGGCAGGCTGGCCATGGGCTCGCCGAGGTTGCTGGTCCAGAATTGGTTGGACAGCGCGGTGAACAGCAGCGGCGCCGTCTCGCCGGAGATGCGGGCCACGGCCAGCAGCACGCCGGTGATCACGCCGCTGCGGGCCGACTTCAGGGTGACGGACGAGATGACCTTCCACTTCGGCGTGCCCAGCGCATAGGCCGCCTCGCGCAACGCATGCGGCACCAGGTTGAGCTGGTCTTCGGTGGTGCGCAGCACCACCGGGATCACGATCAGCGCCAGCGCCAGGATGCCGGCCCCGGCCGAGAAGCCCTTCATCGGCGCCACCACCGTGGCGTAGATGAACAGGCCGATCACGATCGAAGGGGCCGAGAGCAGGATGTCGTTGACGAACCGGGTGATGCGGCCCAGCCAGGTGGTGCGGCCGTACTCGGCCAGGTACACGCCCGCCATCGCACCAATGGGCGTGCCCAGCAGCGTGGCCAGCCCGGCCATCAGCATCGAGCCGACGATGGCGTTGGCCAGGCCGCCCTCTGCCTGCGGCGGAGGGGTCATCTGGGTGAACACGGCCAGGTTCAGGCCGCCCACGCCGAGCCGGAAGGTTTCGACCAGGATCCAGATCAGCCAGAACACGCCGAAGGCCATCGCGCCAAACGACAAGCCGAGCGCCACTGCATTGACGCGCCGGCGGCGACGGTGCATGGCCAGGCGCCGGTCGTCGCTCCGCGAGGCCGACACGGGCGATCGGGGCGATGAGGCGGCGGTCATGTCCGGGCTCCCTCGCCCTTGCGCATCTGCGCCAGCATCAGCTTGGACAGCGCCAGCACGATGAAGGTGATGAGGAACAGCACCAGGCCCAGGTACATCAGCGAGGCCTGGTGCAGGCCCTCGCCGGCTTCGGCGAACTCGTTGGCCAGCGCCGAGGTGATGCTGTTGGCGGCCTCGAACAGCGACAGCGACTGCAGCTGGTTGAAGTTGCCGATCACGAAGGTGACCGCCATCGTCTCGCCCAGCGCCCGGCCCAGCCCCAGCATGATCCCGCCCACCACGCCGGTCTTGGTATAGGGCAGCACCACCTTCGACACCACCTCCCAGGTGGTGGCGCCCAACCCGTAGGCCGACTCCTTGAGCATCGGGGGCGTCACCTCGAACACATCGCGCATCACGGCGGCGATGAACGGAATGACCATGATGGCCAGGATGATGCCGGCCGACAGGATGCCGATGCCCACCGGCGCTCCGGCGACCAGCGCCTCGGCCACCGGCACGCCCTTGAAGGCGGCCTGCAGCGGCTGCTGCACATACTTGGCGAGGATGGGGCTGAACACCAGCAGGCCCCACATGCCATAGACGATCGAGGGCACCGCCGCCAGCAGCTCGATGGCGATGCCCAGCGGGCGCCTGAGCCAACCCGGCGCCATCTCGGTGAGGAACAGCGCGATGCCGAAGCTCACCGGCACCGCGATCAGCAGCGCGATCAGCGACGAGCTCAGCGTGCCGTAGATCATCACCAGGCCGCCGAACTTCTCCTGCACGGGGTCCCAGTCGGTGGAGGTGAAGAAGCCGACCCCGAAGTGCTGGATGGCCGGCGCCGCGCCCACCACCAGTGCGATCAGGATGCCGGCCATCAGGGCCAGCGTGAGGCCCGCGGCGGCATGCGCCAGCGTGGCGAACACCGCGTCGCCCCAGGGCGCGACGCGCTTGCGCTGCGGGGGCTGGGCTTGGGGCAGGGGGCGCTCGGTCATCGCAGCGTGGGCAACGGGAAGGGACGCGGCCATGGGGCCTCCGATGCGGGCATCCGGGGTGGGCGGGCCACCCCGGGATGCGCAGTCACTTGAAGGCGACGGGCTTGCCGGCGGCGTCCTTGACCTGGTCGGCCCACTGCTTGCGCACCAGGTTCTTCACCGATTCGGGCAGCGCCACATAGTCCAGATCGTCGGCGGCCTTGTCGCCGCTGGTGTAGGCCCACTGGAAGAACTTGAGCGCCGCCGAGGCCTGCGCCGGCTTGTCCTGCACCTTGTGCATCAGGATGTAGGTCGGGTTGGTCAGCGGCCAGGCGGCCTTGCCGGGCTGGTCGGTGGTGATCTGGTAGAAGGTCTTGGCCCAGTCGGCCCCGGCGGCGGCGGCCTTGAAGGCGTCCTCGTCGGGCTTGACGAACTGCCCGTCGCGGTTCTTCAACTGCGCGTAGTTCATCTTGTTCTGCTTGACGTAGGCGTACTCGACGTAGCCGATCGAGTTGGGCAGGCGCTGCACGAACGCGGCCACGCCTTCGTTGCCCTTGCCGCCCGAGCCGGTGGGCCAGTTCACCGCGGTGCCCTCGCCCACCTTGGCCTTCCAGTCGGCGTTCACCTTCGAGAGGTAGTTGGTGAAGACGAAGCTGGTGCCCGAGCCGTCGGCACGGCGCACCACCGCGATGGCGGCATCGGGCAGCGGCACGCCCGGGTTGAGCGCGGTCACCGCCGCGTCGTTCCACTTGGTGATCTTGCCCAGGTAGATGTCGCCCAGCACCTGGCCGGTGAGCTTGAGCTGGCCCGGCGCGATGCCGGCGATGTTGATCACCGGCACCACGCCGCCGATCACCGTCGGGAACTGCAGCAGGCCGTCCTTGGCCAGGTCGTCATCGGTCAGCGGCATGTCGGATGCGCCGAAGTCCACCGTCTTCGACTTGATCTGCTTGATGCCGGCGCCCGAGCCGACCGACTGGTAGTTGATGCGCGCGCCGGTGGCCTTGTGGTAGGCGTCGGCCCACTTGGCATAGATGGGGGCCGGAAACGTGGCGCCGGCCCCGGTCACATCCTGGGCCATGGCGGCTCCGGAAGCCAGGGCCGTGATCAGCAGCGCGCAGCGCAGAGGGGTCGTGTTCATGTGCATCTCTGTCCTGTGGAGGGGTTGGATCGGTCTGCACGGGACTCTATGAACCCAATGTGACAGCCATGTGACATGCCACCTGCGGTCCTGCTGTCACGGCGCCGTCACATCGGCCCACTAGGCTGGGCGGATGCCCTGGACCTCGCCACGATTCCTTCCAGCCGATGCGTCGCGGCAGGCCCTGCCGACCGGGCCGGCGGGGTCGACGTCACGCCCGGCCCTGGCGCTGCTCAATCGCGAGCAGTCGATCCTCCAGTTCAACCGGCGCGTGCTGGCGCAGGCCTGTCGTCCGGAGGTGCCGCTGCTCGAGCGGCTGCGCTACATCACCATCGTCTCGTCGAACATGGATGAGTTCTTCGAGGTGCGCTATGCCGATGTGCTCGATGCCGGGCAGGGCCCCGCGGGCACGGGCCTGGATTCGACGCTCGAGGCCGTCGGAGCGAACGCCCACGCCATCATCGAGGCGCAGTACCAGGTCTTCAACGACGACGTGATGCCGGCACTGGCCGCGCGGGGCATCCGCATCATCAATCACGCCGAACGCGGTGCCACCCAGCGGCGCTGGGTGCAGAAGTTCTTCGAATCGCAGGTGCGGCCCTTGCTGGTGCCGGTGGCGCTGGACCCCGCGCATCCCTTCCCGTTGGTGGCCAACAAGAGCCTCAACTTCATCGTCAGGCTCGCCGGCCACGGGCCGGACCCCGACGGCTCGCGGGTGGCCATCGTCAAGGTGCCGCGGGTGCTGCCGCGGGTGATGCGCCTGCCCGCCAGCGTGGTCGGGCCGGGCGAGCAGGGATTCGTGCTGCTGACCAGCGTGATCCGGGCCCACCTGGCCGAGCTGTTTCCGGGCCGGGAGGTCAAGGCCTTCTCACAGTTCCGGGTGACGCGCGACTCCGACCTCGATGTCGACGAGGAGGATGTCACCAACCTGCGCCAGGCGCTGCGCAGCGGCCTGTCCACGCGCCATTTCGGCCAGGCGGTGCGACTGGAGGTGGTGAAGAGCTGCCCGCCCGAGTTGTCGAGCCTGCTGCTGGAGCAGTTCGAGTTGCCCGCCGGCGCGCTGTACGCGGTGAACGGCCCGGTGAACCTGGTGCGGTTGACCCAGCTGATCGACCTCGTCGATGCGCCGGCCCTGCGCTTTGCGCCCCACGAGCCTGCCTGGCCCGACACGCTGCGCCTGCGGCCCGGCTCGACGCTGTTCGAGCGCCTGCAGCAGGGCGACGTGCTGCTGCACCATCCGTTCGAGAGCTTCGACCCGGTGGTGCAATTCCTGCGCGAGGCGGTCGAGGATCCCGAGGTGCTGGCCATCCGGCAGACCATCTACCGCACCGGCAGCCAGAGCGTGCTGATGGACCTGCTGCTCGAGGCCGTGCGCCGCGGCAAGGAAGTGATGGTGGTGCTGGAACTGAAGGCCCGCTTCGACGAAGAAGCCAACATCAACTGGGCCGAACGGCTGGAGGCCGTCGGCGCCCAGGTGGTGTACGGCATCGTCGGCCTGAAGACCCATGCCAAGCTGCGGCTCGTGACCCGGCGCGAGCGACACGGGCGACGCGGCACCGTGCTGCGCCGCTACGCCCATCTGTCCACCGGCAACTACAACCCCCGCACCGCGAGGCTCTACACCGATGTGGGATGCCTCACCGCCGACCCCGAGGTGGCCGCCGATGTCGATGCGGTGTTCCATCGGCTGGCCAGCGGCGCGCCGGGTACGGCCCTGCGCCATCTGCTGTGCGCGCCGGATGCGATGCATGCGCAGTTCATGCGCCTGCTCGGGCGGGTGGAACGTGCCGCGCGCGAGGGGCGTCCCGCACGCCTCGTGGCCAAGGTCAATGCCCTGACCGACCCCGCACTCATCGAGGCCGTGGTGGAAGCCGGGCAGGCGGGCGCACACATCGACCTGATCGTGCGCGGCGCCTGCATGCTGCCGCCCGGCCGGCCCGGCCTGACCGAGCGCATCCAGGTGCGCTCGGTGGTGGGACGGTTTCTCGAACACACGCGGGTGCTGTACTTCCGCTGGGGCGACACGCCGCGCGACGAGGTGCTCTACCTCAGCAGTGCCGATTGGATGAGCCGCAACATGTTCCGCCGCGTCGAGACCGCCTGGCCGGTGCGCGACGAACGGATGCGCCAGCGCATCATCGACGAGTGCCTGGTGCCCTATCTTCACGATCGGCGGGACGCATGGACGCTGGGCCCCGACGGCCAGTACGCCCCGGCCGACGGCCATGGCCCGTCAGCCCAGGAGGCGCTGATGCGGCTGCACACCCCCACCCTTCTTGAACGTTGAGACCCATGGACCTGATCCTCTGGCGCCATGCCGATGCCCGTGAGGCCCGCGAGGGCGAGCCCGACGCCGACCGACCGCTGACCCCCAAGGGCGAGCGCCAGGCCAAGCGCATGGCGCAGTGGCTCAACCACCACCTGCCGGACACCACCAAGGTGCTGGTCAGCCCCACGCGGCGCACCGAAGAGACCGCCAAGGCCCTGGATCGGAAGTACAAGCTCAGCGCGCAGCTCGCTCCCGACCAGACGGTGGATGCGCTGCTCGGCACTGTGCGCTGGCCCGATGCGAAGGAGCCGGTGCTGGTGGTCGGCCACCAGTTCACCCTGGGCTTGACGGCGGCCTACCTGCTGGCCGGCGCCACCCAGCCCTGGGTGGTGCGCAAGGGTGGCATCTGGTGGCTGCGGCTGCGCCGTCGTGAGTCGGGCGACGAGGTGGTGCTGCACACCGTGCTGACGCCCGACCAGATCTGAGCGCTCGTGCAGCCGTCGCGACCTCGCGGCGCTGGCGTCAGTCGATCACCGGCGGCTCGATGCGCGCGGCCTGCGCCGCCGCCTCGCGCAGCTTGTCCTTGCGGCTCTTGCGGCGGCCCTTGATGCCGCCTTCGGGCGAGGATGCCGGCGCGGCGGCCTCGCGCGGCTCGAAGCCGGCGAGCTGTTCGCGCGGCACGCGCTGTCCCTGGCGCTTCTCGATCAACCTGAAGTGCGGCTCGGTCGCCGCACTGATGAAACTCAGCGCCGTGCCGGCGGCCCCGGCCCGCGCCGTGCGGCCGATGCGATGCGTGTAGTCGGCGGCCGACCGCGGCAGGTCGTAGTTGATCACCGCCGACAGCCCGGCGATGTGCAGCCCGCGCGCCGCCATGTCGGTGGCCAGCACCACGCGCAGGGCCCCGCTGCGCAGATCGGCCAGCACCTGGGTGCGCGCGCCCTGGCTCATGTCGCCATGGAACGCCGCCGCCGCGATGCCGGCCCGGCGCAGCTTGTCGGCCACATGCTCGCTGGCGTAGCGGGTGGCCACGAACACCAGCACCCGGGGCCAGGCGTGTTGCACCAGGAGATGACGCAGCAGCGGCGTGCGCATCGCCACATCCACCTGCAGCGCGCGCTGCTCGATCGCCGGGGCGGCGTCGCCCGAGGTGGTCGGCGGGTCGGCCCGCACCGGATCGCGCAGCAGTGTCTGGGCCAGCTGCTGCACCGCAGGCGGCAGGGTGGCCGAGAACAGCAGGTTCTGCCGCCGTGCCGGCAGCAGGGCCAGCAGGCGGCCCAGCTCGTCGGCAAAGCCCTCGTCGAGCAGGCGGTCGGCCTCGTCGAGCACCAACACCTCCACATCACCCAGCCTGAGCGCGTTGTGCGCCACCAGATCGAGCAGCCGGCCCGGCGTGGCCACCACCACCTCGGCCCCACCGCGCAGGCCCATCATCTGCGGGTTGATCGACACGCCACCAAAGACCACCGCCACCTTCACCGGATCGCTCAGGTGCACCGCCAGGGCACGGATCGTCTCGCCCACCTGCTGGGCCAGCTCGCGCGTGGGCACCAGCACCAGGGCCAGCGCGCGACGCAGCGCGGGGCGCCGCGTGTGCTCGAGGTGGTGCAGCAGCGCCAGACCGAAGGCGGCGGTCTTGCCCGAACCGGTGTGTGCGCAGCCCACCACATCGCGGCCGGCCAGCGCCGGCGGGATCGCGGCGGCCTGGATGGCGGTGGGCTCGGCATAACCCCGATCCTGCACGGCACGCACCAGCGCGGCCGACAGGCCCAGCGCCGCGAAAGGCGAGGATGGCGGCGTGCCGCGTGGTCCGCTCACAGTCGCCTCGCCTTGACCGAGCGGCCCTTCACCTTGCCGGCATTGAGCCCGCGCAGGGCCTGCTCGGCGACGTCACGCTGCACCGCCACGTAGGTGGAGAAGTCGTTGACGTCGATGCGGCCGACGTGGGCGGCATCGAGGCCCAGGTCCTTGGTCAGCGCGCCCAGCACATCGCCCTTGCGGATCTTCTCCTTGCGGCCACCCAGGATCTGCAGGGTGACCATCGGCGGGCGCAGCGGCGCGCCGGCCACGGCCTTCAGCTCGGCCAGCGGATGCCAGCGGCTGTCGCAGCCCTGCATCTGGTCGATGCGCCCCACGCGGTCCATCTCGTCCAGGCTGGCCAGGCTGAACGCCAGGCCGGACTCTCCGGCACGGCCGGTGCGGCCCACGCGATGGGTGTGCACCGCCGGATCGGGCGTGATGTCGACGTTGATCACCGCATCCAGCCCGGCGATGTCCAGCCCGCGCGCGGCCACGTCGGTGGCCACCAGCACGCTGCAACTGCGGTTGGCGAACTGCACCAGCACCTGGTCGCGCTCGCGCTGCTCCAGGTCGCCATGCAACTCCAGCGCCACCAGCCCCTGGGCCTGCAGCACGGCCACCAGGTCGCGGCACTGCTGCTTGGTGTTGCAGAAGGCCAGCGTGCGCTCGGGCCGGAAGTGGCCCAGCAGCAGGCCCACCGCGTGCAGCCGCTCGCTGTCGGTCACCTCGTAGAAGCGCTGCTCGATCTGGTTGGCGGAGGGTCGCTCGGCCAGCCTGACCTGCTGCGGCTCGCGCAGGTAGCGTGCCGCGAGCTTCGCGACATCGTCGGGGTAGGTGGCCGAGAACAGCAGCGTCTGCCGCTTCGCCGAGGGCGGGCAGTGCTGGGCGATGGCGGCGATGTCTTCGGCGAAGCCCATCTCCAGCATGCGATCGGCCTCGTCCAGCACCAGGGTGTTGAGCGCCTCCATCGCCAGCGACTCGCGCCCCAGGTGATCGAGGATGCGCCCCGGCGTGCCCACCACCACATGCGCGCCATGCGCCAGGCTGGCCAGCTGCGGTCGCATCGTGGCGCCGCCGCACAGCGTGAGCACCTTGATGTGGTCTTCGGCCCGCGCCAGGCGCCGGATCTCCTGCGTCACCTGTTCGGCCAGCTCGCGCGTCGGGCACAGCACCAGCGCCTGCACCGCGAACAGGCGCGGGTTCAGGTTGGCCAGCAGCGGCAGCGCAAAGGCCGCCGTCTTGCCGCTGCCGGTCTTGGCCTGGGCGATCAGGTCCTTGCCGGCCAGCGTGAGCGGCAGGCTGGCGGCCTGGATCGGGGTCATGTGCTCGTAGCCCAGGCGCTGCAGGTTGTCCAGCACGTGCGGCGCCAGGGGCAGGGTCGAGAAGGCGGGGCCGGTCACGGGCGCGCCGGCAGGGGATGCGGTCATGGGGCCATTGTCGGTGCCGCAGGCACAGGCCTGGCACAGAATGCCGGGCGCCCCAAACCTCGAGAGGCCGACCCCCATGACGTGGATTCGACGCGGATTGATCCTGGTGGCTGCCCTGCTGCTGGCCGTGGCGGCGTATGCCATCGCCAATGCCCTGCGGACGACGCGGCCCGTGGGTTTCCAGTGGGTGAGCGTGCCCGATGCCGACGGCACCACCCTTGCGGTGGGCGTGTGGTACCCGACCGAGGCCACGCCCCGCCCCACCACGCTGCTGGGGCTGAACCTGCTGTCGGTGGCGCCCCAGGCACCGATTGCCGGCACCGCCCTGCCGCTGGTGGTGATCTCGCACGGCAACGGCGGCGGCCCCGGCAGCCATGCCGACCTGGCACTGGCCTTGGCAGAGAACGGCTTCGTGGTGGCCGCGCCGATGCACACTGGCGACAACTTTGCCGATCAACGCAGCGCCGGCACCGCCCGGTGGCTGCCCGACCGGCATCGCCACCTGCGCGCCACGATCGATCACCTGCTCGGCGCCTGGCCTGGCCGCGACCGGATCAACCCCGCGCGAATCGGCATCTTCGGCTTCTCTGCCGGCGGCTTCAGCGCACTGGCGGCCATCGGCGGCACTCCCGACCTGAGCCGCGTGGCCCTGCACTGCAGCGCCAGCGACGAGTTCGTGTGCCGACTGCTGAAGCAGGCCGATGCGCCGCTGCTGCGCCCCGGCGATGCGCCACCGCCCAGCGCCTTCGCCCGCGACACTCGCCTCAAGGCGGCCGTGCTGGCGGCCCCCGGCCTGGGCTTCGCCTTTCCGCCCGAAGCCCTGGGCCGGGTGACCGTGCCGGTGCAGCTCTGGAGCGGCCTGCAGGACGCGAACGTGCCCGAGCCCACCAATGCCGGCCCGATCCGCCAGGGGCTGGGCCCGCGGGTGGAGTTCCACGCCGTGCCCGGCGCCGCGCACTTCTCGTTCCTGGTGCCGTGCCGGTTGCTCGGCCCGCCCCTGCTGTGCCGGGATGCCGACGGCTTCGACCGCATCGCCTTCCACGCCTCGATGAACGCGCAGGTGGTGGCATTCTTCGGCCAGCACCTCTGACGCCCGTCGCGCACGGGTCAGGCGGCCGGCCGGGCCGGCGTGGGGCCGAGAAGTGCTGCTGAGCCGCCGAGCCGCAGCGTCGGCGAACCGGGCGCCCGGTCAGTCTTCCGGCCGCATCACCCGCGCCAGTTCGGCGCTGCCTCGCGCCTGAAGCACCTCGGCAGCGCCGGCACGGTCGCGCGCCTCCTTGTTCTGGCTGAGCTTGCGCTTGCCCACCAGCGACGTGATCGTGACCTCGATGCCGACGATGTTGCGCAGCAGGCCGTCGATGAACTCCGGCGCCGAATCGCCCATCTTCCAGGGCCGGGGCTCGCCGGCCTCGTGCCGGCGCGTCAGCCGGGCCACGATGCCGCGCACGAAACGCTCGTCGTCGTGCACGGTGAGCGTGCCGTGGGCATGCACCACCTCGTAGTTCCAGGTGGGCACCTGCCGGTGCGCCTCATGCTTGCTGGGGTACCAGCTGGGCGAGATGTAGGCCTCGGCGCCGCGGAACACCACCATCACCGGCGTGCCGCCGGGGCAGCGCTGCCACAGCGGATTGGCACGCGCCACATGCGCCGACAGCACGCCCAGCGCACCCGCCGCGGGGTCGAAGTCGAACGGGAGGTGGTCGGCGTCCAGCCCCGCCTCGCCATGGGTGACCAGCATGCCCAGCGGATGTTCGCGGACGATGCGCTGGAGTTCTTCGGGCCGGGTCTCGGAGAAGTGCGGGGGGACGTACATGGTCGACAGGTGCTGTGGCTGCAGGAGATGCGCCACTGTCGCTGCCCCGGCGCCCGACCGCAAGGGCCAGAGGGCCGTGGCCCGCTGGGGCCAGTCGCACCGGTTCAGGCATCGGTGTGTCGCGCAGGGTCGAGTCCAGCCTGCGCGGGAGGTTCGGAATTTCCTGCTTCCATCTTCCGATCGTTCTGCTTCCTTCGAACCCACGCACCGGGCACATTCCGTCCGCCGACCTCGACCTGGGGTCGTCACACCAACGTCCTCGACCTCACCCCTACACCGGAGCCCCCATCATGCGCAGCTACCCCCGCAACAGCCCCGAAGCCGCCGCGCGCATCGTCGCGCTGGTCCTGATCGCCGACGGCCATGTGTGCCGCTCGGAGGTCGAGCTCCTCGAGCGACTGCAGGTCGAGCGCGAGCTGGGGCTGGACCACGGCGGCTTCGCCAGGGTGGTGCACACCCTGTGCGAAGACCTGCTGACCACCGCCTACGCCGGAGGCTCGATGATGGCCAGCATCGACGAGGCCACGCTGGCCTCGCTGATGGCCGAGGTGGATTCGCCGGTGCTGCAGCACCAGGTGCTGCGGCTGGCCGACGCCGCCGCAGCAGCCGATCGCCACCTCGCCGAGGCCGAAGCGCAGGTGATGGCCGCCGCATGCAGACGCTGGGGAATCGCCGACCGCGACGCACCGCGCGCCACGCAGCAGGCCCTGCTGCAGCCCGCCTGACGGCGGCTGCGCTCAGGATCGCGTCGGCGCTCCTGCCGACGCGATCACCTGGCGCACCAGCGGGTGGTGCTGCCCGCGCCTCGAGCGGATGGCGTGGATCTCCTCCCTCAGGTCATCACAGCGTCCGAGCAGGCGCAGACCGTGGAGCAGCCCCACGTCATCGGCGCCGAGGCGGCTGACCGGAAACACGCCGAGCCCGCGGGCGGCGAACACCGCCAGCAGCGCGCTGTCCTCGAACTCGCCCACGATGCGCGGCCGCAGCCCCTGGGCCGCGAACCAGTGGTCGAGTGTCGAGCGCAAGGCCGAGTGGCCGGTGGGCAGCAGCATGGGCAACTCGTCCAGACACTGAGGAAACCGGTCACGCTCGGCCTTGCGCACCAGCGACGACGGGCCATACCAGTCCACCGGCGATTCGGTCAGGCGCTCGCTGACCAGGCGCAGGTTGGGGTTGCGCGGCGCCGCCTGCCCGGCCAGCACCAGGTCGAGGTGGTGCAGCGCCAGCTCGGACAGCAACTGCTCGAACTCGCCCTCGTGGCAAACCAGCCGCAGGTGCGGCGTGTCCAGCACCGAGGCCAGCAGGGCATGGGCGGCGAGCTTCGAGATGCCGTCGGACAGGCCCACCGCCAGGCGTGCCACCTTGCCGCTGGCGGCCTCGCGCACCTCGTCGGGGATGACCTGTCCGAGCTGGAAGATCTCCTCGGCCCGCGCAAAGGCGGCCTGGCCGGCGTCGGTCAGGGCCACGCCGCGGCCGGCTGGCTTGAGCAGCTGGTGGCCCAGCGACTTCTCCAGCTCGCGCACCTGGGCGCTGATGGTCTGCACCGCCATGTCCAGCCGCTCGGCCGCGCGTGCGAAGCCGCCCTCCTTGGTGACGACCCAGAAGTAGTGCAGGTGGCGATAGTTGAGCATGAGGCACCGGGTTCGGAAAAACCGAATCGTATGTGCGAACGAGGCTGGTTTCCCCGAGACCATTCCATGCCCACACTCGCGTCCATTCCAAACCGGACCGACGACATGGACACCAGCACCTTCTTCTTCACCCTGATGGCGGCGACCCTGTTCGTCGTCACCTTCCAGGCCTGGCGCCTGGGCAACGAGCGACGCGACCTGGCCCTGCTGGGCACCGCCGGCGGCCTGTGCGGCGTGGGCGCGGTGGTCACGGCACTGGTCTGAGGCGCGATCATGGACACCTTGCAGACCCTTCTCCAGGCCGACGTCGTCGGCACCCCCGCCTGGCTGTGGCTGGCCTTCGTCGGCATCGTCGCCGCCCTGCTCGCCTTCGACCTGGGCGTGCTGCACAAGGACGATCGCGAGATCGGCGTGCGCGAGAGCCTGGTGCTGTCGGCCGGCTACATCGGCGCGGCGCTGGCCTTCGGAGGATGGGTGTGGTGGACGCTGGGCTCACAGGCCGGCATGGACTACTACACCGGCTTCATGATCGAGAAGTCGCTGTCGATGGACAACGTCTTCGTCATCGCGCTGATCTTCAGCTTCTTCGCCATCCCCCGCCAGTACCAGCACCGGGTGCTGTTCTGGGGCATCCTGGGCGTGATCGTGCTGCGCGCCGTGATGATCGGCCTGGGGGCCACGCTGGTGACGCAGTTCAGCTGGATCCTGTACCTGTTCGGCGCCTTCCTGGTGATCACCGGCATCAAGATGTGGTGGATGGTCGACCACCAGCCCGACATCGCCAACAACCCGCTGCTGAAGCTCCTGCGCCGCCACCTGCGCATCACCGACACGCTGCATGGCAATGCCTTCTGGGTGCGGCAGGCCGATCCGGCCAGCGGCAAGGCGGTGCGCGTGATGACGCCGTTGCTGCTGGCACTGGTGCTGATCGAGGCGGTGGACCTGGTGTTCGCGGTCGACTCGGTGCCGGCGATCTTCGCCATCACCACCGACCCGTTCATCGTCTACACCAGCAACATCTTCGCCATCCTGGGCCTGCGCGCGTTGTACTTCGCGCTGGCCGCGATGATCCACCGGTTCCGCTACCTGAAGTACGCGCTGGCCCTGGTGCTGGTGTTCATCGGCAGCAAGATCTTCCTGGTGGGCCTCATCGGCAAGATCCCGGCAGTGGTGTCGCTGACCGTCACCTTCGGTCTGATTGCCGGCGGCGTGATCGTCTCGCTGTGGAAGACGCGGGGGCAGCCCGCGATCACTCGATCGTCACCTTCGCTTCCTTCACCAGACGCGCAAACTTCTCGGTCTCTTCCTTGATCTGCCGGGCCATCTGTTCGGGTGTGTCACCGATGGGCTCGGCCCCGATCTCGTCCATGCGCTTCCTGAACTCGGGCGAGTGGATGATCTTCATCGTCTCGGCCGACAGGCGCGCCACGATCTCCTTGGGCGTGGCCGCCGGGGCCAGCACGCCGAACCAGGTGCCGATGTCGAAGCCCTTGAGCCCGGCCTCGGCCAGCGTGGGCACCTCGGGCAGGGCCGACGAGCGCTTCGCGGTGGTCACGCCCAGCGCGCGCAGCTTGCCGGCCTTGATGTGCTGCAGCACCGGCGTGATGGTGTCGAACGACATCGTCACCTGGCCGCCCAGCAGGTCGGTGGTGAGCGGGCCGCTGCCCTTGTAGGGGATGTGCAGCAGGTCGACGCCGGTGAGGTTCTCGAACTGGGTGCCGATCAGGTGCTGCGCGGTGCCGTTGCCGTTGGAACCGTAGGTCAGCTGGGGCTTCGCGGCCTTGCCCAGCGCCACCAGCTCGGCCACGTTGCGCGCCGGCAGGCTGGCGTTGACCACCAGCACGTTGGGCACCATGGCGATGATGGTGATGGGCGCGAAATCCTTCTGGAAGTCGTAGGGCAACTTCTTGTAGACGCTGCTGGCGATGGTGTGATGCACCGCGCCCACCAGCAGCGTATGGCCGTCGGGCTTGGACTTGGCCACATGGTCGGCGCCCAGCGTAGCCCCGGCGCCGGGCTTGCTCTCGACGATCACCGTCTGGCCCAGGGCCTGGGTCAGGCGCTCGGCCAGCGCGCGGGCCAGCACGTCGGTGGTGCCCCCGGCCGGGAACGGCACCACCAGGCTCACCGGCTTGCTGGGCCAGGCCTGGGCCTGGGCTTGGGCGGTCGCGGGGGCTGCCAGGCCGGCGATGGCCGAGCCCAGCAGCAGAGCCATGGCGCCGCGACGTGATGAGCGGCGAACCACGTTGGAAATCCCGACGGGATGGACAGCGGAAGCGATCGTCATGTCAGTCTCCTCAAGCCAGTTGGCGGCACACGGCGCGAGTCACCTCGACCGTCGTCGCCGTGCCGCCCAGGTCGCGGGTGTGCAGCGCCGGCGTGGCGGTGACGGTCTCGATGGCCTGCATCAGGCGCTGGGCGGCAGCCGCCTCGCCCAGGTGTTCCAGCAACATCACGCACGACCAGAACGTGCCCACCGGGTTGGCCAGGCCCTGGCCCATGATGTCGAAGGCCGAGCCGTGGATGGGTTCGAACATCGACGGATAGCGCCGCTCGGGATCGATGTTGCCGGTGGGCGCGATGCCCAGGCTGCCGGCCAGCGCAGCCGCCAGGTCGCTCAGGATGTCGGCATGCAGGTTGGTGGCCACCAGCGTATCCAGGCTGGCCGGGCGGTTGACCATGCGCGCGGTGGCCGCGTCGACCAGTTCCTTGTCCCAGGCCACGTCGGGGAACTCCTTGGCCACTTGCGCCGCGATCTCGTCCCACATCACCATTGCGTGGCGCTGCGCGTTGCTCTTGGTCACCACGGTGAGCCGCTTGCGCGGCCGCGATTGCGCCAGCCGGAAGGCGAAGCGCATGATGCGCTCGACGCCGGCGCGGGTCATGATCGACACATCGGTGGCCGCTTCGATCGGGTGCCCCTGGTGCACCCGTCCGCCGACGCCCGAGTACTCACCCTCGGAGTTCTCGCGCACGATGACCCAGTTCAGGTCGTCGGGGCCGCAACGTTTGAGAGGCGCATCGATGCCCGGCAGGATGCGCGTGGGCCGCACGTTGGCGTACTGGTCGAAACCCTGGCAGATCGCGAGGCGCAGGCCCCACAGCGTGATGTGATCGGGGATGTGCGGATCGCCGGCCGAGCCGAACAGGATCGCGTCCTTGCCGCGCAGCGCGTCCAGCCCGTCGGCCGGCATCATCTCGCCGTGCGCCCGGTACCAGTCGCCGCCCCAGCCGAAATCCTCGAACTCGAAGGCGAATCCGCGGTCGGCCGCGGCCAGCGCCTGCAGCACCTCGCGGCCGGCGGGGATCACCTCCTTGCCGATGCCGTCGCCGGGAATGGTTGCGATGCGGTAGGTCTTCATGCGGGGGTCCTGTGCGTGGCGCGCGGGCGGAATGGGAGATGGCCGGACG